>JRYL01000058.1_pt1 | contig 256691 bp, 196 predicted proteins | sample 235391 | NCBI WGS metagenome assembly JRYL01 (sample SAMN03074223, study PRJNA261481) | activated sludge metagenome | biome: Wastewater Treatment Plant; feature: Wastewater; material: Activated sludge; isolation source: activated biomass of a wastewater treatment plant treating wastewater from......
GTGCAAACCCAGCTTAAATATCAACTCTTGTCAGGAGAGGAAATAAAGAAGATAACCAACGAAGCGGCTAGAGAAAGTAGATTGTTCTTTCAACACTCAAATATCGGGTCAACTTATGCTGACTTAAATCTTATGGATTCGGCAAAGGTTTATGCAGGATTAGTTTTATCAAAATCCGAAGAAAAATACAGCCGTAATGATATTCAGGCAACGAGCCTATCAACTTTAGGAAGAGTAGCATTCCACGAAAAAGACTACCCAAAAGCACTTTCCTATTTTAAAAAGGCAGAAAAATTAACAGGCTATAAAAACCACCTGAATCTCGAGCTTTTGTATGACCGTATTATTAATTCCTACAAACAGCTACAGTATGAGGATTCGGTAAGAATTTATATGATAAAGCGGGATTCCTTAAAGCTAACTGTTGCCGAAAATCAGAAAAAATCGCTCACCACCCTTGTAAACGAAAAAGAAGAAAGCAACCCGGTATATAAATATGTGTTTGGGAGCGTGCTTGTGGTAATGGGAATTTTCACATTTTTTGTCGTCCGAAAAAACAGGCTTTTGTCCCAACAGGAAAAAGCAAGTCGGGAATATTTAGAGAAAATATCCGAAAACCCGAGCGGCGAAGATTATTCCCGGTTGCTGAAAGCACTTCAGGAAAAAGACCCTGCCTTTATGTTTTATTTTGAGGAAATGTTCCCCGATTTTTCTTCAAAGCTCCTGCAAATCAACCCGAAAATGTCGGCTTATGACATAGAATTTTGTGCCTTGCTGAAAATCAAAATCCCTACAAAAGACATTGCACGGTATAAATTTATAGCCCCAAAAACGGTATTGAATAAAAAATACCTTATCGGCAACAAACTCAATATACCCAAAACCACCGATATTTATGAGTGGTTTAATGAGTTTTAAAAGCAATTTTCTTGAATTCAATTCCCAAAAACAAATAAAAATACATTATATTTGTACTTGATTCCAATAATATATGAATTTGAGTGTAAATTTGGACTGAAATGCAAAAACAAAAAATTATAAACCGTCCCGAATATCTGAAATGGCTGCTTAATTGGAAAAATGAAGATGTAATTAAAGTAGTTTCAGGGGTGAGAAGATGCGGAAAATCTACACTTTTTGAGATTTTTAAGCAAAATCTTACAGACAATGGCGTTCAGCCCAAGCAGATTATAAGCATCAACTTTGAAGATTTTGATTTTGACCATTTGCGTGAGGCATCGAAACTCTATTCTTATCTCAAAGAACAGATAAAAGAAGATGTAAAATATTATGTTTTTCTTGATGAAATTCAGAATGTCGGGAACTTTGAAAGGGTTGTGGACAGTTTGTATCTTAAGAAAAATATTGATCTTTATATTACAGGGTCAAATGCGTATTTTTTGAGTGGCGAATTGGCTACATTGCTTTCTGGCAGGTATGTAAAGCTAAAAATGTTACCGCTTTCGTTTAAGGAGTTTGTTTCTTCCAAAACCGATAAAAATTTGAGGTTGCTTTATAATGAGTATCTGAAAACCTCATTTCCTTATGCGGCTTCGCTTACTCACGACAAACAGCGTCAATATCTTGAGGGAATTTATTCGACCGTAGTGCTGAAAGATGTTGTTAAGCGTTTGGCAGTTAGTGATGTAACTACGCTCGAATTGATTATCAGATATTTGTATGCAGAAACGGGTAATATTCAGAGTATTAACAAAATAGCCAATACACTTTCGAGTTCGGGCAATAAAATCAGTAATAAAACGGTGGCACGATATATTGAGGGAGTTGAAGACGCTATGCTTATTTACAAAGCAGAACGATATAATGTAAAAGGCCGGAAAATTTTTGTCAATAATGCCAAATATTATGCGGTTGATAATGGTTTAAGGCGTTTTTTGGCAGGAGACCGAACGGAAGATTATGGCCGTATTTTGGAAAATATGGTCTATCTGGAGCTTTTAAGACGGGAATATCAGGTATATGTAGGAGTAATTGACAATTTTGAGGTCGATTTTATTGCGAAACGGAGTAACGGAGAGCAACTTTATATTCAGGTTTCTTTCAATACCGAAAATGAAGAAACACTCAAACGGGAACTTCGTCCGTTAGAGGCTATAAAAGACCAGCACCCAAAACTATTACTTACAATGGACGAAATTCTTCCTGAGCAAAATTTTGACGGAATTATCAAAACAAGTGTGTTAAATTGGCTTTTAGAAGGATAAATCTTTGTGTACCTACCTGCCAAAACAGACGGTGCTATAATAATATAGCCAGGTGTTCAGGAAGATTGGGATAACCAAAAAGCCCGTTTTTTTTTGCTTAAATCAATTATTTGTAATTTTTTATATGGGTCGGGCAACAATCGGGCAGGCTGTTTCTTGGCTTTTTATGCCTTTTCTTACAACTTTGCCCTAAACTAATTCTTAAAAATAAAATGCTATGAAATGCCCATTAACGGATTTATCAAACCAACTGATATGTTCTTTGGGCATTCCATCTGACCATTAAAAAACAATAAAAAAAGAACAGATGAAAACAATTTTACAATTCAGTATCGCTTTTGCCTTATTATTAGTATGCGGAAAAGCACAGGCTCAAACAGACGGAACGCTCGACACTTCCTTTAACATCGGAACAGGATTTGACGGATATGCTACTCATGCAATTACCATACAACCTGACGGTAAAATCTTGGCAGTAGGTTGGTTTACATCCTATAACGGACAAACCGTAAACGGGATTGCCCGTCTGAACCCGGACGGAACGCTTGACACTTCATTTACCATAGGAACAGGGTTTAATAATAGTGTTTTGACAATTGCTTTACAGCCTGACGGAAAAATTTTGGTTGGAGGGCAGTTTACTTCGTTTAATGGTACAACTCAAAACCGAATTGCACGTCTGAACACAGACGGAACGCTTGACACTTCGTTTAACACAGGAACAGGATTTAGTGGTGGTGTTTCTACAATTGCTTTACAATCTGACGGAAAAATTTTGGCGGGAGGTTTGTTCACATCCTATAATGGGCAAGGTGTCAACAAAATGGTACGCCTGAACCCTGACGGAACTCTGGAAACGGCATTTGCCAATGGAGCGGAATCAGACCAAAGTATTACGAAAATAGTGGTACAACCTGACGGAAAAATTTTAGTTGCAAGGAGCTCTTCTCAAGAAGAAACCTTAAACCTAATTATACGTCTGAATTCGGACGGAACGCCCGATACTTCTTTTAACCTTGTTGGGACAGGGTTTGGCAGTATGAGTGGGTACTCTGTTTCAATGCAAGATGCCATTTTACAACCTGACGGAAAAATTTTAGTGATAGGGTTGTTTCATTATTACAACGGACAGGATCAAAAACACATTGCTCGCCTGCACCCTGACGGAAGTCTGGATACTTCTTTCGCAGGACCGTCTAATGAAATAGGACCTTGGTCTATAGCCTTACAACCCGATGGGAAAATTCTGTTGGGAGGATGGTTTTATACCTATAACGGGCAAACTGCAAACCATATAGTACGTCTCAATCCGGAGGACGGAACGCTTGACACTTCGTTTAGCACAGGCACAGGACTTAATACCGGTAGTTTTGCATTTGGAATTACCTTACAGCCTGACGGAAAAATTTTGGTAGGTGGGAGCTTTACATCCTATAACGGCACAAGCCAAAACCGGATTGCACGTTTGCATAATGATATTCCTGCCCAAAACCAATGCCCTGAAGACGGATTTGCCGAATTGTACTCTCAGGCAGAAGTCAATCAATTTATAATTGATTACCCAAACTGTACGGAACTTGAATATTTGCTTGTTGGAAGTTGGGACGATTCAACCGACATTACCGACCTGTCGCCTTTAAGCAATTTGACTTATGTGAATAATCTTGAAATTGTGAACACTCAAATAACATCACTTTCGGGTTTAAGCAACCTGAATTCGGAATTTATTTATATTGAAGAAGCACTTCTGCTAACTACTTTTTCGGGGTTAAATGACAACTTTACAGGATATTTTTCTGTTTGGGGTGCTCCTCTTATAACTTCACTTTCGGGGTTGAGTAATCTGACTTCTGTTAGTGGTCTTTTTATTGCTGAAACTTCTATAACTGACTGTTCGGGGTTGAACAGCAATCTGACCTCTCTGGAGTTTATGGATTTTCAATATAATGCTAATTTAACTTCACTTTCAGGGTTAGAGAACTTGACTTCTGTAAATGTAGTCCATATTGCAGGAAATGACTTGCTAACCGATATATCCGCTTTACAGAACATAGACCCTGAAACGATGATTGGAAACGATGATTGGGGATATGACGGTTTAGAAATTTACTTAAACCCGTTGCTTGAAGTTTGTAACTTACCGAATTTTTGTACCTATCTGCAAAACGGAGGCGAAAGCTACATATGGGGCAATGCAGGGGATTGTCTAAATGAACAGGCGGTAATGAATGCCTGTGCATTGAGTGTTGATGATATGGCTTTTGAAAATATGAAACTATATCCCAACCCTGTAAAAGACATCTTGTATTTTGACAAAGAAATCCATAAAATAACCCTAACAGACCTTACGGGCAAAGTGCTTGCCACACAAAGCAACAGCAGCCGGGTAGATATGTCGGGGTATCAGAGTGGTGTTTATTTCGTTATCATAGAAACAGAAAACGGCTTGAAAGAAACGAGGAAAGTGGTGAAAAGGTAAGCCTTTACAAACCCCTCCAAATTCACAAAATTTTGGAGGGTTTTTTATATATTTGTATTTCAAAATCATTTTGTTATGGCAGCAAGCATATTAAACGATTCGCAATTAGAAGTGCTAAGAGTACTTACTCACTTAAAAGAAGAAAAAGACGTGGCAGAAATAAAATCACTGCTGCTGGCATATCTTTCAGAAAAAGTAGTACGCAGTGCAGATAGTGCTTTTGAAGAAAAAAACTATACCAACGAAGTTTTTAACAAATGGAAACAGGAACACTTTCGTAAAACAAAACAAATATGAACGTAGTTTTAGACTGCAATATATTAGTAGTTTGCCTTACTTCCCGCTCGCCGTACCACAAAATTTATCAATCATAAATTTCAGCGAAATATAATCTTGCCGTTACTTCTGAAATTCTTTTGGAATACGAAGAAATTATTACTGAAAAATATGGGAAAACTACCGCAGGTGCGTTTTTGGCATTATTATCAGAACTTCCAAATGTTAAATTTATCAACACCTATTATCAATGGAATTTAATTTCTGCTGATGCCGATGATAATAAATATTGTGATTGTGCCATTGCAAGCAATGCCGAATATCTGATAACAGAAGACGGACATTTCAAAATATTGAAAGCTATTGATTTCCCCAAAGTTCAAACACTTGGTATAGAACAGTTTATGGAACTACTCTGATTTGCACCTAATTGATGATTCAACTTTTGAAAATGTAAAACTATATCCCAACCCTGTAAAAGACATACTGCATTTCAGTAAAGAAATCCATAAAATAACCCTAACAGACCTTACGGGCAAAGTGCTTGCCACACAAAGCAACAGTAATCAGATAAATATGTCGGGGTATCAGAGTGGTGTTTATTTCGTTATCATAGAAACAGAAAACGGCTTGAAAGAAACGAGGAAAGTGGTGAAAAGGTAATTACAGCAAATGATTTAGGCGAACTGTTTAAGCAAAAGGCAGAAACCTATCACATAAAACAGTTATTTGCATAAATACAAAAGCCCGAATTCTTTGAATTCGGGCTTTTATACTCGAGGTGGCTCCGAAAACTTCGGAGTTGAACCCGTAACTTAAAAAGTTGCCTTAATCTAAAGAATTCCTCGAGGCTTTGCCTCAAGGTTTCCGCTTACACCTCTCCTTTGGAGAGGTCAGATTTACGCAGTAAATCTGGGTGAGGCACAATAAAAGAATTTCGATTTTTGACCCTCAGGTCAAAATGAAACCAGCGAAATACCTCGATGGCTCTGCCTCGGGGATAGTTGGTTTCAAGAAATTCTTTTATTTTCTAAATAGCATCAAAAAAGCCTCAAGATTCCTTGAAGCTTTTAGTACTCGAGGCGGGACTTGAACCCGCACGCCCAAAACGGGCACAGGATTTTAAGTCCGGCGTGTCTACCAATTCCACCACTCGAGCGCGAAGATCGTTTCGCTTGGACTTTCAAAACTTGTTTAAATTCATTTGAACAATTCTTCTATGCTTTTTTTGGCAGTCACTTCGTCAAATATTAAATGATAGGTTTGCCATACATTTAAAAATTTGTTTTGTTTCGCTCAAAAATAACCCATAGTATTTCTTGCAAAATAAACTCAAAGAGGTTTTTAATGAAAAATGCCGATTTGTGTCGGCATCTTCAGAGCGAAAAACGGGATTCGAACCCGCGACCTCCACCTTGGCAAGGTGGCGCTCTACCAACTGAGCTATTTTCGCATAATGTATGCTAAAAGAACGTTTGCCTTTATTGCGAGGGCAAATTTAATACAATTCCATTAATTGCAAAGTCTTTTTCGCAAAAAAATGGATTTTTTCAGGCGCGCTTCTTTTTCAACAACATACGTTTAATCTCGTTGAGTTTCATCAAGGCTTCCACAGGGGTCAGTGTGTCGATGTCGGTATTGACAATCTCTTCCTTGATTTGTTCCAAAAGTGGGTCGTCAAGATTGAAAAAGCTCAATTGCATTTCGCTATTGAGCGTTTTGACCTTGTCCGTCAGCTCTTCGGATGCATGCGATTTTTCAAGTTGCGCAAGTATTTTATTGGCCCGGTTGATGACCTGTTGCGGCATGCCCGCCATTTTTGCCACATGGATCCCGAAACTGTGCGCGCTACCACCTTCAACCAGCTTTCTCAAAAAAAGAACATTGCCTTTGAGTTCTTTAACAGATACATTGAAATTTTTGATGCGCGCAAAGGTCTCCGTCATTTCGTTGAGCTCATGATAGTGCGTGGCAAACAGTGTTTTTGCCCTGCTGGGATGCTCATGCAAGTATTCACTGATGGCCCAAGCGATGGAAATGCCGTCATAAGTACTGGTGCCGCGACCAATCTCATCCAATAGCACAAAACTCCTATCGGAAATATTGTTAAGGATGGAAGCCGTTTCGTTCATTTCGACCATAAAGGTAGATTCGCCCATCGAGATATTGTCACTTGCCCCAACCCTTGTGAAGATTTTGTCGGTCAACCCAATGGTGGCCGTCTCTGCCGGAACAAAACTGCCCATTTGGGCCAATAGCACGATCAGTGCCGTCTGGCGAAGGATAGCTGACTTGCCCGACATGTTTGGGCCCGTTATCATGACAATTTGTTGGGTTTCCCGGTCTAAATAAACATTGTTGGAGATATAGGGTTCGCCAAGGGGCAATTGCTTTTCTATGACCGGGTGGCGTCCATTTTTGATGTCCAATGTATAGGAAGCATCTACTATGGGTCTTGTGTATTGGTTTTCTGAAGCCAACTGTGCAAAACCGCACAGACAATCCAGTTGGGCAATAAGGGCTGCATTTTTTTGTACTGGCGCGATAAATTGTGCCATCCATGTTACCAATTCTGCAAAAAGACGTTGTTCGATCTCAAGGATACGTTCTTCGGCGCCAAGGATTTTGGCTTCGTATTCTTTTAATTCTTCTGTAATATATCGTTCGGCATTGACCAATGTCTGCTTCCGAATCCAATCTGCAGGCACTTTGTCTTTATGTGCGTGGCGTACCTCTATATAATATCCAAAAACATTGTTTGAATCGATTTTGAGCGAAGTAATGCCCGTGCGTTCGCTCTCGCGTTCCAACATTTTGTCCAAATAGTCCTTTCCGGAAAACGCCAGTTTACGGAGTTCTGCCAGTTCAGGGGAAAAATCTGAAGCTATGGTATTGCCTTTCAAAATATTAACCGGAGCATCTTCGTTGAGTGCAGATTTGATGCGCTGTCGGAGTTCTTCGCACAGATCCAATGCATTGCCAATGGCCATGAGAGCGCCGTTATCGCATTGCGAAGTCAGTGCTCGGATGGGCACAATTGCTTCTAGGGCATTTTTTAATTGGACTACTTCGCGCGGACAGATTTTGAGCGTTGCCACTTTGGAAATCAAGCGTTCAATGTCTCCGATTTGTTTGATGTGGCTTTGGATTTTATCCAAAAGTATGTTTTCGTGCAATAGAAAATCTACCACATCGTGACGATTGTTTATTTTCTCGATGTCCACCAATGGCAATGCCAACCACCGCTTGAGCAATCGGCCTCCCATAGGTGAACTGGTCTTATCGATCACATCTATCAGGGTAACGGCATTTTGATTGGTAGAATGGTAGAGTTCCAGATTTTTTATGGTAAAGCGGTCCATCCAGACATGTTCGTTTTTGGCTATCCGCTGAATGGAAGCTATGTGCCGCAACTGACGGTGTTGGGTTTCGCCCAAATAATGCAAAATGGCTCCAGAAGCCACAATGCCTTCATATAGGTCATCAATGCCAAAACCTTTTAAGGATTTTGTGTTGAAATGTTTCAAAAGAGTCTCATTGGCATAATCATCCTGAAAAATCCAGTCTTCCAAAATAAAGCTATGAAACTGATTGCCAAAGGTTTTTATGAACTCAGATTTTTTAGGTTTGGGAATCAAAACTTCACTCGGATGGAAATTTTGCAACAGCTTATCGATGTATTCTTCATTGCCCTGCGACACCAAAAACTCTCCCGTGGATACATCCAAAAAGGCAACACCTATATATTTTGGCCCGAAATAGACGGCGGCCAAAAAGTTATTGCTCTTGGCATTCAAAATATCATCGTTCAGGGCCACACCCGGCGTTACCAGTTCGGTGACACCACGTCTTACGATGGTCTTGGTCTGTTTTGGATCTTCGAGCTGGTCGCAGATGGCCACACGGCATCCTGCCTTGACCAATTTTGGCAAATAGGTATTAAGGGAATGGTGCGGAAAGCCCGCCAACTCGATTTCGGTTTCACTGCCGGCTCCGCGCTTGGTCAGGATTATGTCCAGAATTTTTGCCGTCCTGACCGCATCGGCACCAAAAGTTTCATAAAAATCGCCCACACGGAACAGCAACAGCGCATCAGGGTACTTGGCCTTGATGGCGTTGTATTGTTTCATCAATGGGGTTTCTTTTTTCATACTTGACATTTGCGCAAAGTCTGGAATCTTTATCAATAAACAACTGTTTTGTGTACTTTTGCCCAAAAAAAACAGGATTGCTAAAGTACTTATATTTTGGGGTATTTGAGAAATTCCACCTCCAGAAGTTATTTACAATTGTTGACAAATAATCAACCTCGAAAAGATGAGAAAATTAAAAAACAGTGAGCTTGACCGATTGAGCGTTGACGAATTTAAGGACATCCAAAAAACCCCTTTGATTGTTGTGCTTGACAATATTCGAAGTTTGAACAATATAGGTTCGGTGTTTCGCACCAGCGACGCTTTCTTGATTGAAAAAATTTATTTGTGCGGCATCACGGCTACACCCCCTCACAAGGACATTCACAAAACCGCATTGGGCAGTACCGAAACCGTGGCTTGGGAATATGCAAAAAACACCTTTGATGTGATTGAAAAACTAAAGTCCGAGAAAGTGGTTGTAGCGGCCATTGAACAGGCCGAAAACGCCACAATGCTCAACGATTTTGCACCCAAGCGGTTCACAAAATATGCGCTCGTATTTGGTAACGAGGTCAAAGGCGTGTCGCAGCAAGTAGTATCTGCGAGCGACATGGTTCTTGAAATACCGCAGTTTGGCACCAAGCACTCGTTGAACATCTCCGTAAGTGTTGGCGTGGTGCTTTGGGATGTATTTGCAAAGCTAAAAGCTTTAGGATAACCTATTTTGCAATACAGATAAAGCCATAGCTTGCCTGGACGGCCTGTATTTCCCCCAACTTATTTCATGAATATTTCAGCCCCAATTTGAGTTTGAGGTGCTGCAGGGCTGAAATTTAATCTCAAACTTTGGCAATCTCATTAAGAATCCATAGATAATCGGCTCTATTGCCAACAAAATCCCTATCAGAAATATCAATGATTTTGACTTTCAGGTCGGTTTGGTTTTTTAGAAACTCCAGATAACCCGAATTGATTTTTTCGAGATAGTCATTTGCGATATTTTGTTCATAATCGCGACCGCGTTTCTTGATGTTTTCCTGTAACCGCGCGGTATTTTGATAGAGATACACGTACAAATCGGGTTTGGCTATGTCCTTGTACATCAAGTAGAAAAGTTTTCTATATAGCAAAAATTCATCTTCTGGCAGCGTGATTTTTGAAAAAATCAAGGACTTGTATATGTCATAATCGCTAACCATAAAATCCTTGAACAAATCGAGTTGCGACAAGTCGTCACTGATTTGTTGGTACCTGTCCGCAAGAAATGACATTTCCAAAGTAAAGGCGTAACGGTGTGGTTCTTCGTAAAACTTTGGTAAAAACGGGTTGTCGGCAAAGCGTTCCAAAATCAGTTTAGCATTAAAATCATTGGAAATCATGGTTGCCAGACTGGTCTTCCCGGCTCCGATATTTCCCTCAATGGCGATGTAATTGTGCTCTGAAAAATTAAACTGCTTGCCTGGATTTTTAAGCCAAACATGAAACGGTTCTACATCGTTCATATCCGGACATGTTCCGAGCAGTTCGGATACGGTTAGGTTCAGTGTAGGATGCATTACACTACCCGCAATATCGTTCAGTGGCTGGAGCACAAAGCGCCGCTCTCTCATCCTCAAGTGCGGCACGCGAAGCAATTGGGTATCCAATATCAGGTCGTCATAAAACAGGATATCCAAATCAATAGTTCGGGATTCGTAGCCTGCACCACTGTTCCTAACACGTCCCAAAGTGGTTTCTATATCCAGTAAGGCTTTCATAGTGGCTTCGGCCGTAAGGACGGTTTCCACGATACAGCAACAGTTCAGAAAATCTTCGCCATCAAACCCAGAAGCTTTAGAATGATACACCCGTGAAATCGACTGGACGTTGCCAATACGCTCAAAGACAAGATCAACCGCGTCTTGCAGTTGTTTCATACGGTCGCCTTTGTTACTACCGAGAGCGATATAAACCTTGCGTATAGGGTACATAATTATTTTTTCAAATTAATAAAAAGAAATTCACTTTGACCCATTAATACATCAACAATTTATCCACAATGTGACCATTGAATTGCCCCTTTTTAGAATATTAAAATTTTATTAAACTTTTTAAAACCATTAGGCTGCGGCGTAATTTTGACCGTATATTACTGCAATAAGCCTTCTTTATGAAAAAAGCATTAAAAATATTCGGCATTACTTTATTGGTCTTCGTTGTTGTATTGTTGGCCTTGCCTTTTGTGTTTCAATCGCAAATCAAACAAATGGTCAAGAATTTCATCAACCAGAACGTCAACGCACAGGTGGAATTTAGCGATGTGAGCTTGAGCCTATTTAAGAATTTCCCCAATGCCAATGTACAGGTTAGCGATTTGGTCATTACCAATTTTGAGCCGTTCAAGGACCAGACTTTTGCAACTGCCAAGGACATTTCGTTCACCATGTCAATCAAGGAACTTTTCAAGACTGCCGATGAAGAAGCCATCAAAATCAACAGCATCTATGTAGATGAAGCGATGGTCACAATCAAGACAGATGCTTTTGGAAATGCCAATTACGACATTGCAAAAACAAGCGATGGGACCGAAACCGATGCGGATGGTGACAGCGGTGGATTTTCATTTGACATCAAAGATTACAGGATAAAAAACAGCGCCTTTACCTATATCGATGAAGCGTCCAACTTACAAATGTATATTACTGAACTGAACCATGCTGGTACGGCCAAAATTTCCGATGGCATTTCTGAACTCGACACCAAGAGCGAAGCCAATGTGAGCTTGAATATGGACAGTGTCAACTACCTAAAAAACAATCATATAAAACTCGATGCACTCATCGATATGGACCTGAACGACCAAAAATACACCTTCAAGGACAACAAAGGCTACATCAACCAGTTGCCGCTGGAATTTAAAGGTTTTGTACAATTGATCGAAGAAGGCCAGGACATTGACATAGCCTTTGAAAACCCCGGTTCATCATTTAAGGATTTTCTGGCAGTAATTCCCGAAACATATTCAAAAAACATCGAGAACGTAGCCACCACGGGCAATTTTAAAGTGAGCGGTCTTATCAAGGGAAAAATGACCGAAACGACCATCCCCACATTTGACATCAGAATCAAATCGGACAATGCCTCGTTCAAGTACCCCGACCTTCAAAAAAAGGTAGAAAACATTACCATTGACACCGAAATAAAAAATGAAACCGGCAATGCAGATGATACCTACATTGCCATCAACACCCTTAATTTCAAGATAGACCAAGATGTTTTTAAATCATCGGCCGTTATCAAGAATATCACCGGGAACATGCTGGTAAATGCCGATGTGGACGGTGTGCTCAACCTTGCAAACATGACCAAAGCCTACCCACTGGAACTGCAAAACGAATTGAGCGGCATCCTGAAAGCCAAGATAAGCACAACGTTTGATATGGAAGCCGTGGAACACAATGCCTACGACCGCATCAAGGCTTCGGGCAATGCCAGCATCACGAATATGGTGTTCAGCTCTGATGCGATGAACCAGCCATTGCAGATAGACAAGGCCGACATGACCTTTAACCCATCTACAGTGACGCTCAACAGCTTTAATGCCAAGACCGGAAAGAGCGATTTTTCGGCAACCGGCACCATCAACAACCTTATCGGTTTTGTAATGAGCAAGAAAGCAACGCTCAAGGGCAATTTCAATCTGGCATCAAATACATTGGCGCTCAACGATTTTATGTCCCAAGAAACTTCGACCTCGCAATCGGGAACCGAGACCAGTGCCGAGGCGTTGCGCATTCCGGAGTTTTTGGAATGTACTATCAATGCCAATGCCAATACCGTCATTTATGACAACCTAAACTTAAAAGACGTAAAAGGCAGCCTGACCATCAAAGACCAACAGGCGACTTTGAGCGGGCTGACCTCCAGACTTTTTGACGGATTGCTATCCGTGTCGGGAAATGTGAGCACCAAGACCGATACGCCTTCGTTCGACCTCAACCTAAATGCCAATGGTTTTGATATTGCACAATCGTTCCGTGACCTCGAACTGTTGCAAAGTCTCGCACCGATCGGCAAGGTGCTACAAGGAAAACTCAACTCCAACATCAACATTTCCGGATTGCTGGACAATGAATTTTCCCCGCAATTGAACACCGTGTCGGGCAATGCTTTTGCAGAGCTCCAAACCACAAAAATCGATCAAGAGCAAAGCCCGTTACTGTCCAAACTGGATGGTGCACTAAACTTTATAGATTTTGAAAAATTGGATTTAAAAGATTTGGCGGCCAATTTGGAATTTTCCAATGGCAAGGTCAACGTAAAACCTTTCGAACTGAAATACAATGATATCGGGATTACAGTAGGAGGTTCGCACGGGTTTGACAAATCATTGCAGTATAATGCGGTTTTTAACGTGCCGGCAAAATATTTGGGCAGTGAAGTGAACCGGTTGATCGGAAAAATAAACGACTCTCAAGTGAACGACATCAGTATTCCGGTAACGGCCAACATCACCGGTTCGTTTACCAACCCAACCGTTGGAACCGATTTGACCAGCGGCATAAGCAACCTGACTGCACAACTGATAGAAATCGAAAAGCAAAAACTTATAGGCCAAGGCAAGGACAAAATCAAGGATTTGTTGACGGGCATTGGCGGCAAGGATAAGGATCAAGCCTCTCCCGATCCCGGGACTACGGATACCAAAAAAGATTCCACGGCAACGACCACCACAACCAAGCCAGACCAAATAAAGGAGGGCGTAAAAGATGTGCTTGGCGGACTTCTGGGCGGAAAGAAAAAGAAAAAGGACAGCGTGAATTAAATTGAAATTTAATTGCTGAAAAGGGATTAAATGAGGGGGTTCGGTTCTTGGACAAAGCATCTCAACCCGTAACAAAAGCCATAACCAACAATGGATGGCTATGCTCCGTGGCTTTAAGCGCACCATTTCATAATCCCTGCATTCTTACCACACCTCGTCCACTTCCGAATAGGCTGCAAGTCTTTGGATTCAATTTGAATTTCATTTTCAATTTCAATTTTATTGATTGTGTTTCGTTATATTTACGAAGAAAATTCCATTTCATTTATAACAGTAAACCATCATGCAAAGACGAAATTTCATCAAAACCACCTCCATAGCCGGAATCGGCGCACTTATACTGCCAGGCTCCGTTTTTGCCGGAACATTAACTACCAAAAAAATTAGGATTGGTTTGATCGCTACCGGCCTACGCGGACAAGTCCATCTGGACGAACTCCTAAAACGCGACGACGTGGAAGTTACTGCCATTGCCGACCCCGACAAAAGAATGGTGGAAATGGCCTTAAAACTATTTGAAAAACACAACAAACCAAAACCCAAAATATTCAACGAAGGCGATTATGATTACCGCAACCTTTTGAAACTAAAAAATGTGGACGCAGTTATCATTTCCTCACCTTGGGAATGGCATGCCATACAGACTACAGAAGCAATGCGCGCCGGAAAAATAACCGGACTGGAAGTCTGTGGCGCCATGAACTTGGACGAATGTTGGGAGTACGTAAACGTATACGAAGAAACCAAAGTCCCGATTTTCATGATGGAAAACGTTTGCTACCGACGCGATATTCTGGCGGTTTTCAATATGGTACGTCAAGGAAAATTTGGGCAGATTGTCCACGGTCAGGGTGGTTATCAGCACGATTTGCGCAACGTACTTTTCAATGATGGCGTGCAACCTTACGGAGGCGGCGTAGAATTTGGCGAAAAAGCCTTTTCTGAAGCCAAATGGCGAACTGACCATTACGTAAAACGAAACGGCGAACTCTACCCCACCCACGGTTTGGGACCGGTAGCTACAATGATGGACGTAAACCGCGGAAACCGCATCACACACCTCACCTCTATGGCATCCCAACAAGCGGGATTGACCGACTACATAGAAAAAAAAGGCGGGAAAGACCACCCGAACGCCAAAGTCAATTTCAAACTGGGCGACATTGTCCAAACGATGCTGAAATGCGAAAATGGCGAAACCATTTTGCTCACACACGACACCTCGCTGCAACGTCCCTACAACCTCGGCTTCCGCGTACAGGGAACAACGGGCATTTGGCAGGATTTCGGTTGGGGCGAATTCAACCAAGGATTTCTCTATTTTGAAAACGAAATGGAACATTCCCACCGCTGGGCAGACTCACAAGAATATTTAACCCAATACGACCACCCACTCTGGAAAAAACATGAAGCCAAAGCTGCGGGTGCCGGACACGGTGGAATGGATTATTTCCTCATCAACGATTTTGTAGAATGCATAAAAGCCAACAAGGAATTTCCTTTTGATGTCTATGACCTTGCCACTTGGTACGCCGTAACTCCGTTGAGCGAAATTTCGGTAGCTTCAAATGGCGCTTCACAAGAAATGCCAGATTTCACAAGAGGAAAATACAAAACCCGACAGCCCGTTTTCGGATTTGATTATTATGAATAAACCCACGTTACTTATCCTTGCCGGAGGACTGGGCAGCCGTTACAACGGGCAAAAACAAGTCGATTCTGTGAGCGAAGAAAACGAAACCTTGATGGAATTTGCCTTGTATGACGCACTGAAAGCAGGAGTCGGGAAGTTTGTTTTCATCATCAATTCCATGTTTCCGCCAGATTACATGCAACACCTAAAAAAAATCCTGAAACAAAATAACGGCGAAGTACATTTTATCCACCAGACGTTAGAAAAACACATCCCGGATGAATTTCTGCACAAACTTTCGGGCAGGGCCAAACCACTCGGAACGGGACACGCGGTATATTGCGCCAAAGACATCATACAAGAACCGTTTATCACAATGAACGCTGATGATTTTTACGGATTCGGTGCTTTTTATTCTGCTTGTGAACTAATTAAAAATCATGAAATTACCGAAAATAGTTACGGAATTGCCGGATTCCGTCTGGAAAATACGTTGAGTGAAAACGGAGCTGTTTCAAGGGGAATATGCGAATCAAAAAACGGATTTCTATACAAAGTGGAAGAATGTACCTCAATCATGAAAACAGGTACTTCGATCAGAGGGTTAAACGAAAAGCACGAACCCAAAGAATTGTCTGGCAGTTCACTGGTTTCAATGAATTTATGGGTATTGCATCCGTCGTTTTTCAAACTGGCCAAACAGGATTTGAAAAATTTTCTGGACAATAACGAAGATTTGTCCAAAGTGGAATTTTATCTGCCTTCCGTGATTGACAGAGGGATTCAAAGCGGACAAATAACCGTAAAGCTGATCCCGGTTTCCGAAAAATGGTTTGGGTTAACCTATGCCGAAGACAAAGAACTTGTGAAAAAAGAAATTGCCTTGCGAAAAGAAAAAGGGGTGTATCCCGAAAAGCTATGGAACTAAAAAACACGAACATTGACCAGATAAAATCCACTTTTTCAGCTTACGAACCGCCTTCTGTCGATTTCAAAGCCGAACTACTGGCTTCCGGGCACATCAACCGGACATTCAAAATTCTGAACAATGGAAAATATTATATTTTACAGAAAATCAATGCACTGGTTTTTAAAAATCCACAAGTCATCACACAAAACATCTTGACGGTTTCGCAACATTTGAAATCTAAGAGCTATCCGCATCCCGTTTTGAAACTTCTTCCATTTTCTGACGGACATTATTGGCTCGAAAACCAATGGCGGCTGTTCCGTTTTACCGGAAATTCAAAAACATACGAAAAAGTCCAGTCGAGAAAACAAGCGTTTGAGGCGGCAAAATTTATGGGCGAATTCCATTTCTTTTTAAACAATTTGGACGCCCACAACATCCAAGATTCCATAGTTGGATTTCTGGATTTTAATTCTCGGACAGAACAATTTGAAAACGCCTTGGAATCTGCTTCCGAAGAGCGTTTGGCACAATCAAAACACGAAATCAAATTCATTCAAGATCATCGGTTTATTTTAGAAGAATGGAACGGTTTGCTTCCTAAAATCCCCACTCGGGTTATCCATGCCGACCCAAAAATCAGTAATTTTTTGTTTGATGAAGCCGATGAAAACAAGGTGCTGGCGCTGATAGACTGGGATACTATTATGGCCGGAACAATTTTATATGATTTTGGCGATATGGTACGGTCTTACACCAATTTGCGCAAAGAAGACGACCCCAAAAACGGCAACAATTTCAACAAGGAATACTATCTGGCACTAAAGGACGGCTTTCTTGTTCATCTAAAAAACGTATTGACCGATGGAGAAATTTTCGGTCTTGATCTTGCAGCAAAAACAGTGGTTTACATTCAGGCCGTCCGCTTCTTGACAGACTTTCTGAACAACGATGTTTATTATGCCACCCAATCCCCCGGACAGAACCTGGACCGGACAAAAAATCAGTTGAATTTATTGAGGGCGATCATCGATAATCAATAAAAAATCCCTTCCGGAGCAATTCCGAAAGGGACATATTGGGCTAATATTCCTGGTTTTTTAATATCTGTAATATTCCGGCTTGAAAGGGCCTTCCACAGGAACGCCAATATAATCGGCTTGGTCCTTTTTAAGCTCGGTAAGTTCCACACCTATTTTTGCAAGGTGCAATCTGGCCACTTTTTCATCAAGATGTTTTGGCAACATATAGACTTGGTTTTGGTAAGCACCGCTATTGGTCCACAACTCAATTTGCGCCAGAGTTTGGTTGGTAAACGAGTTGCTCATCACAAAACTTGGGTGGCCGGTGGCACAGCCAAGGTTTACCAAACGGCCTTCTGCCAAAAGAATGACATCGTTACCGTTTACGGTGTATTTATCCACTTGTGGTTTTATCTCTACTTTGGTTTTACCGTGATTTTTGTTCAGCCAAGCTACATCTATTTCATTGTCAAAATGTCCAATGTTGCACACAATGGTCTTGTCCTTCATTTTTTCAAAATGCTCACCCCGCACAATATCCTTGTTGCCTGTAGTGGTAATCACAATGTCTGCGTTGGCAACAACGGTTTCGAGTTTTTTGACTTCAAACCCGTCCATTGCCGCCTGTAAAGCGCAAATTGGGTCAATTTCGGTAACGGTAACAATACTTCCCGCTCCCCTAAAAGAAGCAGCTGTTCCCTTGCCCACATCGCCATAACCGCATACCACCACACGTTTTCCTGCAAGCATCACATCTGTAGCACGACGAATGGCGTCCACTGCACTCTCACGGCATCCGTATTTGTTATCAAATTTACTTTTGGTTACAGAATCGTTGATGTTAATAGCAGGAATCGGCAAAGTTCCGTTTTTCATACGTTCGTAAAGTCGGTGCACACCGGTAGTTGTCTCTTCTGACAAACCTTTGATACCGGTTATCAACTCTGGGTATCTGTCAAAAACCATGTTGGTTAGATCGCCGCCGTCGTCCAAAATCATATTCAACGGCTTTCTGTCTTCGCCAAAAAACAATGTCTGTTCGATACACCAGTCAAATTCTTCCTCGTTCATGCCTTTCCAAGCATAAACAGGTATTCCGGCAGCAGCAATGGCGGCGGCAGCTTGATCTTGGGTAGAGAAAATGTTGCACGAACTCCAAGTCACTTCGGCACCAAGGGCTTTCAAGGTTTCAATCAAAACCGCTGTTTGAATGGTCATGTGCAAACATCCGGCAATTCTGGCACCTTTCAAAGGCTGCGAACTTCCGTATTCTTCACGGAGGCTCATCAACCCCGGCATTTCAGCTTCGGCCAATTCGATTTCTTTTCTTCCCCAAGCCGCAAGCGACATGTCTTTGACTTTGTAAGGCACGTAAGGCATTGTTTTTGTATTCATAATCGTATATTTGTTATCAAATTTTGATTTGCAGGCGCAAAGATAATCAATAACTTTGACTTTACTAAATGCCATTATATAAAACCTTAAATCCCAACACGTTTACCACGGTAAAAATCTGGAAAATCACCGAAACGTACGACGAACTTGCCAAGCCGGTAAAGCTGCGCAAAGTGTCTGAAGAACGCCTTAAAGGTATGAAAAGCGAGTTGCACCAACGGGGATTTTTGAGCGTCAGGCACCTGCTCGCAGAATTTGGCTATGCCGATGAGGATTTGTTTTATGATGACAACGGGAAGCCGCACCTGAAAGACGGAAAGCACATTTCGATAACCCATTCTTTTGAATTTTCGGCCGTAATTGTCAGTAACAACGCCGTGGGAATCGATATAGAAAAGCAACGGGAAAAAATCAAGGTCATTGCCCATAAATTTGTGGATTACGAATTTGATTATTTAGAAAAAGACGCTGACGATTATATCAATAAACTAACCGTTGTGTGGTGCATCAAAGAATCCTTGTACAAACTGTTTGCAACCCCGGGAATGTTGTTCAGGGAGCATTTTTTGGTCATCCCGTTCATGCTTCATGACAGCGAAACGGTAGCTTGGATTGATTATAAAGGACAAAAACTCCATTTCAACACGCAATTTTTGGAATTTGAAGGCTTTACCTGCTCATACGCAACCACATGATGCAACGATTTTACCAAGACATATTGATTGCCAAATCAAAAAGAAAACGGCTTTTGGCAGTGCTGATAGACCCAGAGAAAATGCCGCCCGAAAACGTGCAAGGTTTTCTCTCGGGGATAAATGGCACCATTGCCACCCATCTATTTGTGGGCGGCAGTAGCGTTGATGATTTTGCAACCGATGCTGTGGTTTTGGAAGCCAGAAAACATACCACATTGCCCATAATCCTATTTCCGGGCGACGTAACACAACTAACCAAAAACGCAGATGCGCTATTGTTTTTGTCTCTGATTTCTGGAAGGAACCCCGATTTCCTGATTGGCAAACACGTTGAGGCAGTTTCAAGACTCAAGGCTACACAACTTGAAATTGTCCCAACCGGATATATGCTCATTGAAAACGGCAAGGAAACATCCGTACAACGGGTCACAAACACACTGCCGATGCCTCGCAACGATGTACAACATATTGCCGACACGGCAAAAGCGGGTGAGCTCCTGGGCATGAAACTGATCTATCTCGAGGCGGGCAGTGGCGCCTTGCACCCTGTTCCTGCCGAGGTTATTTCAAAAGTAAAAAACAGCATTGACATACCATTGATCGTGGGCGGTGGCATCAGAAACAAAATACAAATGGAAAACGCCTACAATGCCGGAGCAGATATGGTGGTCATTGGAACCGCTTTTGAAGAGGACCAAACGTTTTTTGATACACTAAAAAAACCTTTGCCACTCGAGCATTTCCCCGAAAAGTGAAAATAAATTGAACCTAAAAGTAATATTATCCATCATCAAATCCTCTCCTTGAGAAACACACAAAAGCTTATGAAAATATCCGTAGAATTGACCTTGACGCCACTGCACGACGATTTTGAACCGTCCATTATCCATTTTATAAAAAAATTGAGGACTTCCGGTCTAAAAATCATGGAAAATCCCTTGAGCACACAGGTGTATGGCAACTATGACGAAGTGATGCGCGTTTTGACGTATGAAATAAAAGAAGCATTTGAACTGGTAGAAAGAGGCTTGTTGTACATGAAAATCGTCAAATCGGACCGACACGACTATGAACCACATTTTTGATTTTTTTTTAGAGCCCTACCAAGGGACGGCAACCCAATACATCATTCTCGAAGCCATTGCATTTGTTTTTGGCATTGCAAGTGTTTGGTATGCCACAAATGAAAATATCCTGGTATATCCAACAGGATTGGTTGCAACCACAATTACGGTATTTTTGCTGTACAGGGCTGGATATATGGGCGATATGGTAATGAATTTTTACTACTCCGTGATGAGTATCTTCGGATGGTGGAACTGGGCCAGAAAAAAAGACGGCACAACTGCAGTACCCATTTCAAGAACCAGCACTAAAGAGAAAATCATCGGTATTGGGATGTTTTTGGTGACCATTCTTGTAACTTTTCTGGTTTACATGATCTTTGATTCTGCCATGGAAGCGGTCAATTACATAGATATTTTTACCTCGGGCCTGTTTTTTACCGCCATGTGGTATATGGCCAACAAAAAAATCGAGAACTGGACACTTTGGATCATCGGCAACATCATTACCGTTCCGTTATATGCTTATCGTGGTTTGGGAATGTTGTCGCTCCAGTATGTTATTTTCACTATTTTGGCAATCCAAGGTTATATCTCATGGAAAAAAAGCATCTCGGAAATGAGGATAACATCCTAAAAGTTGTCCTGTTTGGACCTGAATCTACCGGAAAATCAACGCTGGCACAACAATTGGCACTGCATTACAAAACCGTTTTTGTGCCGGAATATTCAAGAATCTATGCAGAAAAGCAATTGCTTTGCGGCAAAACATTGACCAGAGAAGACGTTATGGCCATTGCCGATGGACAACTTAAACTGGAGTCGGAACTATTGCCAAAAGCGAATAAAATCCTATTTTGCGATACAGACTTGTTAGAGACCAAAGTCTATTCAGAAATGTATTACGACGGATATTGCCCACCACAACTCGAAGATTTTGCAGTTACAACAACCTGTGATTTATATTTGTTGACCAATGTGGACCTCCCTTGGGAAGCCGATGCCATACGAGACAAACCCGATAGGCGCGAAGAACAGTTTCTCAAATTTGAAACAACATTGAAAACATACGGCAAGCCTTACAAGCTCATAACCGGAAACGAAACAATACGATTGCGAAACGCCATTCGTTATGTTGATGAACTATTAAAGAACCACCCGTGAAATTTACAGAACAGGACATACAGCAAATTGAGAAAAAAGGCCTGACCCTCAAAAAAGTGAAGAGCCAGATTGAAGTTTTCAAGTCGGGGTTGCCACCAATCAACCTCCAAGCAGCCGCTACGGTTGAAGATGGCATAAACGGCATCAAACAGCTTTCCGAAAAAGAAAAGGCCCATTATATCAACTTTTTTGATTCCAGGCGCGATGCTTCGGGCATCTTAAAGTTCGTTCCGGCCTCTGGGGCAGCGACACGCATGTTCAAGACTCTTTTCAATTTTATCGACAGTTATAACCCAGATGCAGAATCTATCAATTCTTATATCAACCGCAACAAAGACACCGACCTATCACTGTTTTTCGTCGGGATTGAAAAGCTGCCGTTTTACGATAGCGTCAACAAAGCTGCAGCAACCTATTTTCCGGACTACACCTCTTTTTCAAGCGATTGGCAGAAATATGCCTTTGTAAAAACCATGCTCGATGAAGACAAATTGAACTATGGCTTTTATCCCAAAGGATTATTGCCTTTCCACAAATACAAAGACCACATTGCCACAGCATTTGAAGAACATTTGTTTGAGTCCGCCCTCTATGCGTCCTCGAATGGTGTCGCAAACCTTCATTTTACAATTTCGGAAAAGCACCAGCATATTTTTGATGATGAGTTCAAGCGTATCGAGAAAATTGTACAGAAAAAGACCAGGACCAAATTTAACATCGGGTTTTCGTTTCAAAAAGAATCGACCGACACCATTGCAGCAAACCCGGACGACACCCCGTTTAGGGACAATACTGGACGGCTGTCATTCAGACCTTCCGGACACGGAGCACTTTTGGAAAACCTAAACGCCCTGCATGCCGACATCATCTTTATAAAAAACATTGACAATGTCGTGGTCTTTAAATACGAAAACGAAGTATCTTCACACAAAAAGATATTGGCCGGATTGCTAATCGAACTCCAAGAACAAGTGTTCTTGCATTTGAATGCATTGGACAAAAAGGACATCAGTGATGATCAACTTATCGGTATTGCAGAGTTTTTGGTAAAACGATTGAACGTAAAAATCAGCCACGAGTTTGAAAAATATTCAAAAAAATACCAAATAGAATATTTAAAGGAAAAGCTCAACCGTCCCATAAGAGTCTGTGGTATGGTAAAGAACGAGGGTGAGCCCGGTGGCGGTCCATTTTGGGTCAAAGAAGAAAGCGGGAACATATCGCTCCAAATCGTTGAAACCGCACAAGTGGACAAAAAGAGCAAACAACAAAAGGAAATCCTCAAAAACGCTACCCATTTTAACCCCGTGGATTTGGTGTGCGGCGTCAAAAATTACAAAGGCAAAAAGTTTGACCTCACCAAATATGTCGATCCCAAAACTGCGTTCATTACAATGAAAACCAATGCCGGAAAAGAACTAAAAGCATTGGAACTACCCGGTTTGTGGAATGGCAGTATGGCCAACTGGAACAGCATTTTTGTGGAAGTACCACTGATTACCTTCAATCCGGTAAAAACCGTAACGGACTTACTCAAAACCACCCATCAAATCAAGTAAATGAACAAAGATGTGCTGCTTTCCGAACTGCAATTCAAGGCCGTGAGAAGTTCCGGTGCTGGTGGCCAGAACGTCAATAAAGTAGCATCAAAAATAGAGCTGGCATTTGATCTGACTACATCGGAGGGATTGACCGACGACGAAAAAAGCCTCCTAAAAAAAACCATCAGCAACCGACTGACCAAGGACGGCATACTGTTACTGCAATGTGACGAGAGCCGAAGCCAACACAAGAACAAAACATTGGCCACACAACGTTTTATCGAGCTGATACAGGGCGGACTGATAATTCAAAAAGAACGTATTGCCACAAAAATTCCTAAGGCGGTAATCAAAAAAAGGATTAAAATAAAACGTCGGGCATCTGAAAAAAAGGCCAATAGGAAACCACCGGAGATCGAATAGAGCCCTAAAGGCTCATAAATTGCAGATTCTTAAACCCTCAATACCGATTGAAGCGGTAACAATTATAGATGTAATGTTTGCCCGAACATTCAAATATTTTAATTAAAAAATCGTAGTCCCAAATCAAAATTCCTCACTATCTTTGCCCCGTTCTCAAAAAAGGGGTGCTCGACAGAGTGGTGGGCAAACTGCACAGTTAAACATCAATCCGTCCGGCTGAGATCATACCCATTGAACCTGGAACAGGTAATGCTGTTTAGGAAAGCGGTAGTCGCTATTATGGTTTTGTGTTTTTTACGGTTACTTCGAATACATCGAGAAGCAACAGTCTTCAAATACGAAATCAAAAGAAATCATTATTAACGAAGAATAATTACCTCTTTTTATTCGATTAATTTTTTTTAATCGCAATGAAAAATTTATTCGTACCATGCCCGCACAGGCGGGAACTGCATCTTCAAAAGATGCATCAGACACTCTTTTTTGCAATGGTTTTTTCACTTTCGTCCGTTGCATTCTCACAACAAACCCTACAGGACACCACCAAGGTCGAAACCCTCGACGAAGTTCTTGTCAAAGCAGTTCGGGTGGGGACAACAGCTCCCATCACCCATTCAAACATCACAAAAAAAGACCTCGAAAAACGCAATCTTGGCCAGGACATCCCAATGTTACTCAACTATTTACCATCGGTTGTCACTACGACCGATGCAGGCGCAGGTGTAGGCTACACGGGCATTCGGGTGCGTGGCATCAATGCCCAATCTACCAATGTGACCATAAACGGTATTCCCTATAACGATGCGGAATCTTTGGGTACTTTTTGGGTAAATCTTGGCGACATCGCTTCTTCGGTCGAAAGCCTCCAACTGCAACGCGGCATTGGGACTTCCACAAACGGCGCCGGAGCTTTTGGCGCAAGTATGAACGTACTTACCGATGCCATTTCTAAAGATGCCAATGCCCAATTGTCCAACAGTTTTGGCAGTTATAACACCCGAAAACATACCTTAAAGTTCAGCACCGGATTGCTCAATGAACACATCGAAATTGCCGGGAGACTGTCCAACATTCAATCGGACGGGTATATCGACCGGGCAAGCGCCAATCTGAAATCTTACTTTCTACAAGCATCTTATCTTTCCGAAAACACACTGATAAAAGCCATTACTTTTGGGGGTTCAGAACTGACCTATCAAGCTTGGAACGGCCTGGAAGATCTGGATCTATTAGCAAACGACCGAACGTTCAACACTTCAGGGATGTACACCGATGCACAGGGCAACGTCCGTTTTCATGACAACGAGGTGGACGACTACAAACAAGACCACTATCAATTGCATTGGAACCAAAAACTTGACAACCAATGGCGTACCAATCTTGCATTGAACTACACCTACGGTCGAGGTTTTTTTGAACAATATCGTGAGGATGAAGATTTTGAGGACTACGGTTTAATGCCCATTGTAATTGATGCCACAACCATCAACACTACCGATTTGATCCGTAGGCGTTGGTTGGACAACGATTTTTATGTGGTCAATGCCAATGCCGAATACAAAAACAACGCTATCAATCTAACTTTTGGTGGGTCTTACAGTACTTATATCGGCGACCATTTTGGCGAAATCATCTGGGCACGTTACGCCAGTGATAGCGAAACGGGCGACCATTATTACGACGGCGTGGGCAAAAAGAAAGATTTTAACGTGTTCACAAAAGCCACCTATAGATTGAATGACAACGTAAGCCTTTACGGCGACCTGCAACTTCGGTTGGTGGATTATAAAACCTCCGGAATGACCTCTGACAGACTGCCTTTCAATATTGATGAAAATTACAGTTTCTTCAATCCCAAAGCAGGAATTACCTATAAATTTAACGATCATAACAGTTTCTATGTTTCGTATGCACGTGCCAACCGCGAGCCAAACCGTGATGATTTTGAAAACAACGCCACCGTAAAACCCGAGCAACTCAATGATTTTGAACTGGGGTGGCGTCATGCATCCGAGAATTTCACGTTCAACAGCAACCTCTACTACATGCTTTACAACGAGCAGTTGGTACTGACCGGAAACATCGACAATGTGGGAAATCCCATCCGTACCAACAGTGGCAAAAGCTACCGCCTGGGACTTGAACTCGAAGCAGCCGTGAAAATTTCGGACAAATTTGCATGGCGACCAACCCTGACCTTAAGCTCCAACAAGAACCAAGAAACAATTGCTTCCATAAATGGTGAAATGGTAAATTTGGGAAAGACCAACATTGCGTTCTCGCCAGAAATCGTCGCTGCAAACGCACTGATTTTCCAACCAAAACCGAATTTTCAAATGGCATTGTTGAGCAAATATGTGGGCGAACAATACATGGGTAACACCGATTCTGAATACTCAAAATTGGATGGTTACTTTGTAAATGATCTCAATATTACTTACGAAATGTCATTCCAAGGAAACGAGGAATCTGATGAATCCCGCCGAAAACCATTTTTAAAATCCATCTTGTTTTCGGGATTGGTCAATAATATTTTTAATGAAAAATATATTTCCAACGGCTATTATTACACCTATGATGACGATTTTACGACACCTGGCACCATCACGACCGTTGAGGGTGCGGGCTACTACCCACAGGCAACCATAAATTTCTTGCTGGGAATGACGCTGAAGTTTTGAGGCTTACCTTAACCTCTCTATAGTTAGGGAAACCAACTGAACGGGGAGCTTTTTTGATGTTTCGGACTTGAGGATACTTTTGGTAAAAATAGACACTGTACATCGATAATGATATTGTTACAGCCAACTCAAAAATTCATCAAGGCACTTATTTATTTGATTCAAACATTGGAAAATTTGGAGGATATAAATTAAACATCACTCAAATAAAATACCAATCATTGGTATTTATGAAACGTTTGAGCGCTCCATTGAAGCCATTGCGACTGGACAAAAAGAGGTTTTGTATATGCCAACTGACTTATCAGCTCCTGCTATTCCGTTAGGCATCCAACGCTGCAAAGTACAAGAACACCAACCGCCACTTCGATATTTTTAGTTGTATATCCTCAACATATTGCCGCCTGCACTTTCCACACGGTATTCCTTTAGGCCACAAGGTTGGTTGCTCCGCATGGGTTGGCCCGTCAAGAGGCTGTATTGGTTTTCGTCCTGGCAGCCACAAGTACCCACACCGCTTTCATTGGTAAGTGTAGAGCACGATGACTGGCCATGGCTTGGATCGGCCGCATCAAAGGCACGAAACTGGTTGCCAATTCGAGAAATGTAAATGCCGGCATTGCCGTAGTTGGGTATAAAAACCGTGTTACCGGTAAACTGGAGCTGGCTGTACTGCGGGAGGTTGAGGTTTATGCTTAGGTCCACATTAACATTGAGCAAATAATTACATCGGCGCACAGGGTCGTTCTTACTGCACGATACCAGCAAGACAACACATAGCATCATCACAAGTGGATGTTTCATTCTTTTTCGTTTTTGAGCACAATTTACAACAAATTATGGCTATCAATAAATATTTCGTATATTTGCAATCGATCTCGTGTGAGCGAGGTTTTTTTTATGCTGTTTCCGCATTGCGGTTTCAGCATCTTTTTATTTTGTAAAACGAACAAATCATGAGTAAAGTATCTTATTACACCGCCGAAGGATTGAAAAAATTGAAGGACGAGCTCAACCAGCTCCGCGACATTGAACGCCCCAAGGCTTCACAGGCTATTGCAGAAGCAAGGGACAAAGGCGATTTGAGCGAAAATGCCGAATACGATGCCGCCAAGGAAGCCCAAGGCATGCTCGAGATGAAAATATCCAAATTGGAAGAAACCCTTGCCAATGCGCGCCTTATTGACGAATCCCAATTGGACACCAGCAAGGTATTGGTGCTTTCAACAGTGAGGATCAAAAACCAAACCAACGGTATGGAAATGACCTATACCCTTGTGGCCGATGGCGAGGCCAATCTTGCCGCGGGCAAAATATCGGTAAATTCTCCTATCGGAAAAGGGCTTTTGGGCAAGTCCGTGGGCGATGTTGCCGATATTCAAGTTCCCAACGGGGTGATTAAATTTGATATTCTGGAAATCAGCAGATAATAATTTTCCGTTTTTTTTTACGATATAATCCTGTTGCGCACCTGTGACAGGATTTTTCTTTTATATTTACAGTAAGGTCTAAAATAGTACAAATTATGGCATCCATATTTTCAAAAATCATCAACGGCGAGATTCCTTGCTACAAAGTGGCCGAAACCAAGGATTTCATCGCTTTTCTCGACGTTAACCCAAATGCAATGGGCCATACACTGTGTGTCCCAAAGATTGAGGTTGACAAGCTCTTTGACCTCGACGAGGTAACATACACAGGATTGATGGAATTTTCAAGAAACGTGGGCATTGCCATCAGAAAAGCACTGCCCTGCAAACGGGTGGGCATGTCGGTCATTGGACTTGAAGTACCGCATGTGCACGTGCACCTGATTCCTTTAAATTCGATGGATGACGCACGCTTTATCAACAAGGTAAAACTGACCGATGAAGAGTTTCGCGCCATAGCCAAAAGCATAAGCGACAGGCTTTAACGATTGAAAATATAGAGGTTTAGCAACAAAACGATTATTATCAGGACAATCAACAGCACCCATGTCAGTTTTTTGAACCTAACCGATGTTGGCCTTGGGACAAATGCTCGTTGGTGATAGTCAAACACACGTTCTATTTCATCGGTCCAACGTACAGGAAAAATTTCCGTCTTGCAGTTGTCGCAGACCATGTGGTGTTTGACTTCACTGGATATTGCTCGGTAGAAAGCGTTTTCAACAAACCGTTGTTTAAAGGTAAGTTGCAAGCCGCTATTGGAATAACATTCCGGGCAATGGTTGTTGAGAGACAACGTTTTTACGGTAAAAAATTTATCTGCCATAAAGCAAATATATTAAACAATTTTTAAAGTAATCTCCATGGTCGTGCCCTTACCCACTTCGGAGTGCAACACTTTTATCTTGCCCCTGTGGTAATCTTCTATAATGCGCTTTGCCAACGAAAGCCCCAATCCCCAACCACGTTTTTTGCTCGTATAGCCCGGCTCAAAGATTTTATGGTAAAGGTTTTTGGACAGTCCTTTTCCGGTATCGGTCACGTGTACCTTTACTTGGTTTTCTTCCTTATGGATCGAAATCTTTAATGAGCCTTTCCCTTTCATGGCATCAATGGCATTTCTTACCAAGTTTTCGATAGTCCAGCCGTATAGTTGTTCGTTTAGGTCAACAAAAATTGGATTTTGCGGCACTGACATTTCAAAACCAATAAGTTTGGATGATCGTGCTTTTAAATAATCATACGATTCGGAAGTTGCCTTAACGATATCGGTTTTTTTCAGCGTGGGCACCGAACCAATTTTGCTAAACCTGTCGGTAATGGTCTGCAACCGAGCGATATCTTTTTCCATTTCGGACAGGTAAGAAGGATTGATGTTTTCGGATTTTAGAATTTCTGCCCATCCCACCAACGATGACAACGGCGTGCCTATCTGATGAGCCGTTTCCTTGGCCATCCCGGTCCACAGCTTGTTTTGTGTTGCGATTTTAGAACTGCGGTAGAAAAAGAAAACCACTGCTCCAAACAAGACGATGATCAGCAAAAGCGCCAATGGATAGTACTTGAGCTTGTTGAGCAAGGGTGAATTACCGTAGTAGATGGTACTTTTTACCTCGTTCTTGTACTGTACCTCTATTGGTTTGTTCTCGTTGGAAAACTGTTTGATCAGCTTTTGGATGTATTGTGGATCTTTTGCTTTTTCTTCGTCAATGTTATTGTGGTTGATGCTCCCGTCGTCATTGACCAAAATCATCGGGGTTGTGGTATTGCTCGATATGACTTCCGGTATGAGCTCGCCAATGTCGGCATCGAGATCTATGTTCCTGTTGAGTTCCTCTTGCGCCAGGGACCAATTTTGCATTTTGGTACGCTCTTCCGATTTGAAATTTTGGAAAAAAATATACGTATTCCAAAGAATCAACGAAATGATGATGAACGAAGCTAAAACGAGCAACCACCGCAATACATTCCGATCCATTTTAAAGTCCATTCAAAAAATAATTTTAAAACCTGTAACGCATTGTCAAATAAAACACAAATTTCTGACAATCAAATTGTTCTGTTTATTCACGGATGCACAGATCAATTTTTATAGAACAACGATATAATTTCACAGATATTGAACGCCTGGCATTCAATTAAATCTAGTGTAATTGTTTGTTTCTTTAATCATTTAATTAAATCTGTGCATCTGTGGCTAATGGCATAATGCACTACGGGTAATTTTAAAACCTAAATATAATGCAAAAATGACAATAATATTGTGAGATTATCCCGAAATCATTTTCATAAATTTATCAATATCGTTACATTTGTTTCCTAACAATTTGCCGATGATTTCGTTTGATCCAAAAGACCTTTCCACGGGCCGTTTGCACGGCTATCTCTTGAGCGCGGTGGCACCCAGGCCCATAGCTTTTGCAAGTACCGTGGATGCCGAAGGCAATCCAAACCTGTCGCCGTTCAGTTTTTTTAACGTTTTTAGTGCCAACCCTCCCATTTTGGTGTTTTCGCCCGCACGCCGGGTGAGGGACAATACCGTAAAGCATACTTTGGAAAACGTTGAGGCTACGAGGGAGGTTGTCATCAATGTTGTGAATTATGACATTGTGCTCCAAGCGTCATTGAGCAGTACGGAATACCCAAAAGGCGTCAACGAATTTGAAAAATCGGGGTTGACAATGCTCAAATCCGATAAGGTAAAACCGTTTCGGGTTGCAGAATCGCCGGTTCAATTTGAATGTAAAGTAAATGATATCATCGCAATGGGCAGTGAAGGCGGCGCAGGAAACTTGGTGATTTGCGAAGTGGTAAAACTGCACATTACAGAAGAAGTTTTGGACAAAGACAACCTTATCATCCAAGAAAAGCTCGATCTTGTTGCAAGAGCTGGCGGCGATCATTACAGCCGTGCGAGGAAGGGTTTTTTTGAAGTCCCCAAGCCATTGCAAAAACTGGGAATAGGTGTTGATGCCATGCCCGAAACCGTAAGAAACAGCATGATCCTTACCGGGAACGATCTCGGAATGCTCGGCAACGTAGAAGTCCTGCCTACATCTTCGGAAATAACGGCATTTTTGGACAGCATTGGCGAGCGATACCCGGACATCAAGACCATGACACATAGGCAAAAGCACAAATTGGCAAAAAGCTATTTGAGTTATGGCGATGTTGCGAGTGCCTGGAAAATCCTCTTGTCATGACATCATCGCATTAAAAAAATTAATAATCAATAAATTGTATAAATGGAAATTCTAGGAAAAATCAAAATGATTGGCGAGACACAGACCTTTGGCGCCAACGGTTTCAGGAAAAGGGAGGTAGTGATTACCACAGAAGAGCAATATCCCCAAAATATTTTAGTGGAATTTGTTCAGGACAAAACCGAATTGCTCAACAATTATCAGCCAGGCCAAAACGTTAAGATCGGTATCAATTTGAGAGGCAGAGAATGGGTCAATCCACAAGGAGAAACCAAATATTTCAATTCCATTCAAGGATGGCGAATTGAGGTACCGCAACAGACCAGCGCACCAGAAAATATGCCACCTGTACCACCTGCAGAAGTTTTTGCTCCGGTAGACAACCTCAACGAAGAAGGTTCAGACGATTTGCCTTTTTAACAGTTTGCCCCTGAACAATATCCTTATGAACGCAAAATTCCCAATGCAACATTGGGATTTTTTATTCATAAAAAAGTCCCAATCACGAAAATTGGGACACAAAGTTGTGGTTTTAGGTCTGGCCTTTATCAGCAAACCCAAATTTTCTTTGAATACTTAAAAAATAAAGACCACTTCAAATATGGGAAAAAATATTTGATTTTCAAAGAAGAAGGACTGTTTATATTTCAAATAATTTACGAAAACGTTGTAGTCGCATGCAATTCCTGACAAAAAAAATAGTATTTCCGGATGTGTCAAAAGCCACATCGGATGGTCTTTTGGCAATTGGAGGCGACCTATCCCCCGAACGGTTGATTTCAGCTTATCAGCGTGGCATATTCCCTTGGTTTAATGAAGGCGAACCCATCCTTTGGTGGTCACCGGATCCACGGTTTGTCCTATTTCCGGAAGCACTAAAAGTTTCAAAAAGCATGCAGCAGTTGTTCGCCAGGGAATCATTCAGCGTGACGGTCAACAAAGATTTCAGATCGGTAATTACGGCATGTGCAAATGCCAGAAGAAAGCAACAGGCAGGTACATGGATAACCATGGATATGATAGATGCTTATGTAACGCTGCACAATATGGGCTTGGCAAAATCGGTCGAGGTGTGGCATGATGGCTTGCTTGCCGGTGGATTGTATGGTGTAGATATGGGCAATGGCGTTTTCTCGGGCGAGAGCATGTTCAGCTCGGTAAACAATGCCAGCAAATATGGATTCATTACATTCGTTAAGAACTCTGATTATAGATTAATAGATTGCCAAGTTCACACACCCCATCTGGAAAGTCTAGGCGCCTGTAAGATTCCACGAAATGATTTCTTAAAGATATTGGGTAATTGATTTAATGCTGGGCTTTCAACCTTCGACAACTTCCATTGGCGAGAATTGAGCCTAAATTTTCCATCGATAAGAAATCGGCATATTTATGTAAAAATCAAAATGCTTCACAGGATCAATTATATATTGAATTTAGGGTAGATAATACAGGTAGGCCATTGTCATACTTCATGGTACCTAAAACAGCCGATTTCATGATCGTTGACCATCCCCGTGGCTTGCATATGGGCATACACCACAGTCGACCCCACAAATTTGAACCCGCGTTTTTTCAAATCTTTGCTGATTGTATCGCTCAAAATGGTTTTTGCCGGGGCATCTTTGTAATGTTTCAAACTGTTCTTAATGGGTTTGCCACCAACAAATGACCAAATATATTGGTTAAAGCTTCCATACTCATTTTGCAGCTCAATGAACGCTTTGGCATTGGTAACCGCTGCATGGACTTTTAGTTTGTTTCTGATGATTCCTGGGTCGGAAAGCAGGGCGTCCAATTTATTTTGACCATAATGTGCAATTTTTTGATAATCAAAACCATCGAAAGCTTTTCGGAAATTTTCACGTTTCCTTAAAATTGTAATCCAACTCAACCCAGCCTGAAAAGTTTCCAAGATCAAAAACTCAAAAAGTTTTTTGTCTTCCCTGACGGGAACACCCCATTCCGTATCGTGATAAGCTATATAGATCGGGTCGCCAAGGCACCAACCGCAACGGTGTTTTTCCATAGTCATTGTGGTTATTTACAACAACCAAAATAAGTATTTTTAGTCAAAAACGATCAGGTTTAGCGACGTTTTCCAACAAAAATATAGGTAATGGTGCCTATCTGACTGGGTGTGGACGAAACGTCAAAACGGGCTTCCTTTGCGTATTCCAACGCGCTGTCAATCAAGCATTCATTGGTTGAAGTGGAAGCGGCTTGGTTATATGCGACAGTAGTAACTGCACCGCTTGATGCAACGGTGATATTGATGACAATCTTACCACTGTCTTCACAAAGATACACCGGAGGCGGCAAATGTATGTCTTTCCTTTCTTTAAGGGAATAGCTAACACTACTGTTGCGGTTTCTATAATCATTAAATGCGGTATTGTCATTGGCATCGTTACCGTTTGATGCCAATGATTGCCGTTTTTTCTCCGAACGCTTGGCGATAATTTCATTGATTTTACTGAAAGAGGACCGCTCGTTATCGTTTATGGCCAATTCTTGCTTGATTTCTGCGGTTTGCGTGGTTTGAGTTTCTTGCGTTTCCTCTTCAGGACTTTGCAGATTTTCAGCTTCTGTTTTTTTGGCGTTTTTATCAAAATCGTTACGATCCAAAGATTTGAAGTTTTTCATAATCTCTTTGAACTCGTCGGTTTCGTTGAAAGCTTTGTTGGTGGATTGCCCAATGTTTTCGTTTAGCGCAAGCTGTTCCAAAAGTTTTTCTTCGGGTGTCTTTTCCGGTTGCAGTTCATAGAACGTTTCAGAAACCATTTGGACCTTTTGGGTCAGGCCAAAACTGAACATAGCAAAAATCAACGTACCGGTAATCAGCACCGTAATGATCGTAGCTTTATGTTTTTCAATGTAATCCAATAGTAGGTTATTTTTTAAGATTTAGGTTAATTAGGTAAATATATATACGTGAAAGTAACAAAAAAAGATTAAAACAACATAAATTCCATGAAAATTGACACACTGCTTATTTTCTCCGTTAGCCTGTATCCGAATCGTTTTCTGCTAAAATCAAGACCAATGAGCCACGAGTTTTTAAAATTCTCGTCAAAGGCCCGGTAACCCACCCCAAACTTGTACATATTGCCTTTCTCAAAGCTATTGCCCACTTTAAGAAGCTTTCCGTAACCGCCACGTATAAAGACCATATCGTCAAAATCAAGGATATTGTAATTGAACCCTAAGTGTATGGGCAGAAAATTGAGTGCTTGGCGGGTATAGCGGTCGTACTCAATATTGAGGTCAATGCTCGTGCGTTGGTCAAACTGATAACCTATAGAATTGTTGATGAAAATAGCATTTGGAATAATAAATGAACCTGTATCATCGTCCGAGCTCAAGGTGTATTCATCATTGGTGGTCAAAGTGCTTGACAGTGAGATTTTATAAAAGAAACCGTGGGTTTTGATGTCGGTCTGGGCCATTCCGAGATAATAGATCCCCCAAAAAAAAAGGAATAAAGGTAATCTCAAATTTGAGTTGGGAGACGCGAAATGGGCTTCAAAAATTGTTCCGATTTGGGATTTCAATTTAAACATTGGAGGCTATTATCATTTTCACAACCATCGCAAATTAACTGAAAAACCTTTTAAACCCTAATGGTTTTTAACAAAAAAGCCTTCCCTGATTTTCGGGAAGGCTTTATGGTTACACCAAAAGTGAACTGTTATTCCTTGACAATCTTTAATGTTTCCACGGCACCGCCCTGGAAAGCGACCTTGAACACGTAAACACCGGCAGACAGATGGCTCATATCGAGCTGTCCTGCTGTCAAGCTTACATTGTCCAGCACCTTTTGTCCTGCAAGGTTGAAGGCACTGATGCTTTCAATGGCTTTTTGGGAATTTATGGTCAGGTAATTTTTCACCGGGTTCGGGTAGTAGGTAAGACCGAACACGTTCATCTCTCCTATTCCCAATGGGTTACAGACCAGTTCAAACACAAAATTAGCGCCTCCGGTCGACGTCCATAGTCCTCCCACATTAGCATTGGCAAACACATCAACATGACCCAATGTAGCGCTTAAGACCGTAGATAGCTCCCACGCCAATGCATCACTCGAAATCTCTACCCAGTAAGTGGTATTGGCATCCAAATCAATGGAAGCATCAAAAGCCACGGTATATTTGACAAAGTCATAACCAAAATTGCTTCCTGTAACTTCTTCCGCAACAATCTGACCGGTTCTGGTAGTGATTTGCGTGCCTGGAAGTCCTCCGGCGTCTTCATAGAAAATGAAATCGAATGAAGTAGCGTAACCTATCACGGTTGGTGCTATACCATAAAGGGTAAATCCATTGTCTGCAGTTGGGATGTCAAAAGCCAATCTTTGGTTGGTATCGCCTCCAAAGAAGTATCCGTCTTCAAAGTTGTTAGAAAGCACTTTAAAGTCTTCACAGTCTGTTGGTGGAGGTGGGACATCATCACAGGTCAAGTTTATAACATAATCGCCTCCACTTGATCCGAAGCCTTCTACCATAATGATGTATGTAGTAGTACCGTCAGAAATGAAAGATACTTCGGACTGTAAACCACAGAAATCATCATTGGTTGCAACTTCATTGATCAATGTGCAGTCGGTGAACACTCTTATATAAGTATCATATGACGATCCGCACAATGAAGCGGTAATGACTTCAGGGGTGCCGGAGCCAGTATAGGTGTAGAAGACATCTCCAGCAGAATTTCCGCCCGAATTATTTGCGTATGTAGTATTCCCCGAATGACTGTCGCCACACGCAAGTGCAATAGCATCATCACAATCATCATTTACAGGTTGGTCGGGAGCTTCTACACAAGTAACCCCAATTACAAAATCTCCAAAACTATTGCCAAATCCTTCTACCATAATGATGTAAGTAGTAGTACCGTCAGAAATGAAAGATACTTCGGACTGAAAGCCACAGAAATCATCGTTGAAAGCAACTTGATTGCTCAATGTACAGTCGGTGAACACTCTTATATAAGTATCATAAGACGATCCACACAATGAAACGGTAACGAGTTCAGGGGTGCCGGAGCCAGTATAGGTGTAGAAGACATCTCCAGCAGGATTTCCGCCCGAATCGTTTGCAGATGTGGTAGTACCATTCAAGTTGTCTCCACAAGAAAGTGCAATGGCATCGACACAATCATCATTTTCAGGAGAAGGTGGGCAATCTACAGAAAGAACATTCATAGTGTATGCACCCAATGTATTACTATCCATATCTACTATTACCGGCAAATAATAGGTTCCTGCAGGCAAATTATAGAACCTTATTGTTCCGTTACCATCACCGCAAGTTGTAAAATCATAAGAGCCGATCGCAAAATTGGTGGCCGAACAGGAATCCGTATAAACTATGAACATATTTCCACTCATAACCCCTGGATCCGTTCCGCAGTAATCAATGGTCATGTTGTTACAGCTACCGGTAAGGGTAACAGCTTCCCAAACGGCAGCATATCCCAAAACATTCATTTCATCGACACTTCCTGTAGCGCCTGCAGTAGTTCCTGTAAAAGTAGAGGTAGTTCCGTTGACCAGTGTAGTGGGTGTCACGTCAGCACAGTCGTCGTTGATTGGCGCTGAAGGCGCATCCACACAGGATAGTTCAATAACGTAATCTCCGGCACTTAACCCAAATCCTTCTACCATAATGTAATAGGTACTGGTGCCGTCAGAAATGAAAGTTACTTGGGATTGTAGACCACAGGAATCATCGTTGAAAGCAACTTGATTGCTCAATGTGCAGTCGGTAAACACTCTCATATAAGTATCATAAGACGATCCGCACAATGAAACGGTAACATATTGCGCTTCTCCAGCACCTGTATAGCTGTAAAATACATCGGGTGCATCGTTTCCTCCTGAATTAAAGGCAAGGTTAGTATTTCCAGTATGGCTATCGCCACAAGAAAGCGCAATGGCATCATCACACTCGTCATTGCTTGCAACAGGAATAGGGTCATCGCTGCACAACAAATCAGAAAAAGTAGCTGATGTTCCTCCTGATAGTGATGAGTTTACTATGACACCATTTCCATTGGCAATTCTAAAAGAAGGTGTGTTGTCATTAAATGTCCCTTCAGATTCTATGTAAAATTCTACTGGTCCTTCTGTTGTAACGGTTTGTACATCATTATAACCAAAATCATAGCTACCTCCCGATAAAAGCACACTACTATCAGGACCTCTAAACTGCCAGCTTACTTCATCACCATAGCCGGAACCGAAAACCGTTACCGTCCAGTCACAACTGTCCCCAGCTGGCCTCACTACACTGTATGTACCAAGTACCATAGCACCAGATGAAATATCGGATATATCATCTGCCGGAAAATAGATGTTACCATCATTTGGGGCTGTCAGCATCGCAGCATAGATCAGCGGCGAAATGCTCCATGTGGCTTCACCTGAAAATGCCTGTGCCCCTTCTGTGAATGTGGTCGTCGATGTTGCGGAGTAACCCCAAATGTTGAGCCCAGGATCAGTGGCAAAACGGAAAATCGATGGTGATCCGTCGGTGGGCACAGAGGTTGCTGTCAAAGTAGCCGCACCCACAATAGTACCCGATACAGCTTGGGCATCCGCGCTTGCGAAAAAGTCTTCAAGATAGATACCGGTACTAGTATTTCCGCTCGCACTGACAGCAGAAGCTCCAGTAGTTGCGGTAATGGTTACATGATTCTCAACTGATAAGTCAATTACCAACAAGTTTTCCAAAACAACTTCGGAATCGTCGTTAACTTCAAACGGAAAGCCATACGGAGTGAAGGAGCCAGTGTCCTCTATACTTGTCCAAGAAGTTCCGTCGAATTGCATGGCATTACCTGTTGTACTCTGGCCCAAGATAGCAATGGGTGGAGCCCACGGGCCTGAAGCAAGAGTGCCACCACAATTCCAATCCAACCAATAAGTTCCGGGGGCAAGTGTCAGTCCGGGAGTATTGACCTTTGTGATCATGATTGGCCTCGAGGTATCTCCCGGAGCCGATTCAATTTGTCTGTAAGCCCCTGACCAGGTGGAAGAAGTAAACCTATTGGTCGTAGCATCGCCCCAAACCACATTGCTTCCTGCTTCACCTGGCACCCCGTCCCAAATACGCAATGAAACGTGGTTTATGGTAGATGTTGTGGAAGAACCGGTCTGATAAGCATAGAACTGAATGCTACCTACGCTTACAGTCTCTGTTACCACCCAATCGTCGGCTATCCTGTAGCCTGATGACAGAGCATGGCCTGCACCGTAAACATCCATCCCAAGAGATGTGTCCTGCAATAAACTAACGTTAGGGGTGCCAGGCACATTAAAATAAGGGCCGTTGCTGTAAAGCGTCCCTTCTGCCGTTCTTGAAGCAAGAACTTCGGGTTGACCAAAAACCATATAGGCATTGGTTGCGCTTTCTGCAGATAATCTGGCGTTTTGTCCATAACCCAAAAGGGAACACAAGACCGCCACAAGGAAGAGTTGAATTTTTTGCATAAAAAGTCGTTTTAGTTAATGGATTTTTTGCACTTTGTTGGGTAACCTTAAATGATTACTCGAAATTTTGGTTAAATTATTAAATTAAAATGAATAGTGCAAAAAAAAATTAATAAATAAAGAGCCTAGATTCCTCTATTTTAATGCGTTTCACTCCCACGTCTCAAATAACAAATGCCCGACGGAAAATCCATCGGGCATTTGTTTATAAAGGTTAAACCATCAAAAATTCTCGTTACTCAACAACGATTTTTCGTATTGTTTGGTTTACGCCATCATTCACTTTTACCAAATACATTCCGGATGCTGCGCCATCCAATCTGATTGTTTGGATAAAATTACCGGTGTTTGCATAAACCGATGCAAAAATTTCACGGCCTCTAATATCGAAAACACCTATCTGGATGTCCTTGCCGGAAGCAGAACCCAACTTGATGGTAAACTCACCATGGTTAGGATTCGGGAAGAGAGAGAATTGCCCAAACTCACTTTCACCCACAGACATTGTTTCTACCAATTCTGCACGAATAAAGCAAGAACGATAACCCGTCCAATCCCCTACGATGGTTGCCCAATCTCCATCAAGATTGTTCCACCAATATCCTCCTGCTGACGGGGTCGAAGAACTCTGGTCAAATGCCATGAAGTGATTTGGGTCCGTAGGTACAAATTTAATGCCTATATAGACATCGCCTTCAGTAACAACCCAATTTTCAGATGTTGTGTCTTCCGACTGCCATACGGGTGACATCCCTGAAGTAAAGCCAGGAATGTTAACAGCCGTACTGGGCAGAGAGCCAATTAGCGTACTTGGTGCGCCACCTGCTCCATCATCATCATAAACTACAATTTCATAAGGCATGGTTGGTGAAGATCCCGACACGCCAATTATCGAGGAACAAACGCTTTGAATGGTCACCGGATAACTTGTGGGTGTAAATTTATCAACAAATATCACTTCTGTAACTCCAGCCGAAGTACTACCACTTCCTCCGTTTTCAATGGTTCCATCATCATGAACGATGCTTCCGGTACCTGTACAGTCATATCCGGGATCGGGAGTTACACCACACTGTACAGTTCTGTTTCTCAATCCCGAATTAATTGAGTTACAATCCTGATCCAGATGTAAATAGAACCGGATGGTTTCATTAGCCGGTGCTGTCCAGGTAACGGGTGTAACCCCTGCAGTATAAGAAACGGTGCCTGCCATGTTTGAGATTGTCACAAAATCTGTAGCAATAGAGCTTGAGAATATATATTGTGTTCCGGCCACGACATTAACGAGCGAGTATTCTCCGGTCCAGGCCAGGGTTGTAACATTTTGAGGGGTTCCCGTACAAGAAGGCGTAAAAGTAGAAGACGGATATTGTCCATAAGGTGCATCTAAACAGCCGTCAGGAACATCCGGGCAGTCCTCACCGGTTACCACTGAAATATAATCGGTCATCGTTATTTCATCAGACCCATACGCATTAGATACACTCAATGACACGTCATAAGTTCCGACGGCACTATAAGTGACCGTTGGGTTTTGGCTCGTAGAAGTAGCAGGTGTACCGCCTTCAAAAGTCCAAAGCCATGAAGTTGCAGCTGGCGAGGATGTATCGGTAAAACTAACCGTTGTGTTAGTATCCAAACATAGTATTTCAGGATTGGCACTAAATGAAGCAACTGGTGGCGCCACTGCTGGAAGTGTATAACCACAAGCCTCCAAAGAGCTATGGATGAGATCCAATTCCGATTGGGAATAACCCAAATCAATAGCTGCCTGATAAACAGCATTTGCAGCCACATTTTGGTTTGAGGAGCTGTTGGTCATAGCCAACCCTTCAAAAAATATTATATCCGTTTCCTGCTGACCAATTTGATCCCAGACCGTCATCATACAGCTTGACCATATCTGTCCATCGGTATGTATCTGACCTGTTAATCCGGATGGATAAACTGCCGTATAGTTGGTTATCCTACCAGACCAGCAAACATTGTGGCCATCCCAATTGAACACCCAGTTGTATGCAGGATCTGATGGGCTCCAATTACCGAGGCTTCTGTTATAAGATTGAGCAATGTAATCTCCAGAACCCTCACTCAAACCGTTTACTTGTGACAAGCCTCCAGAAGTTACCCAATCGTGAAGCCCATGTCCGAGCTCATGATGGATTACGTCAGAGTCTTCTGCGTCATCAACACAGCCCTCTCCAAAAGCCAATCTACCGGTTCCAGAACTATAATAAGAGTTGTCGTCGCCGTTAAGACCGTGGGGGTCAAACTTCACACCTCCGGTGTATTGATATGGGACGATGTTAAGACCCAAAGTAACATTCAAATACCGCATCATAAAGTCAATATGGAAGTATCCATTAACAGCTTCAAACCCTTGTTCATTACGAGTGAAACTAAAAACATCTGAAGCTTGCGAGAACACACCTTCGGTTGGCGCTTCAAAATCGACCACTTCTGCCCAAGGTCCTTTTAAATAGTATGTACCGCCAGTAAAATCAATGTCTTTCAAGGTCACTGTGAACCTTGCAGCGGTCAATTGTGGCGTGTCGGCATCATTTCCGTCCACATAACCACCTCCATAAGCCACTTGGTTTGAAGACAATGGGTCTGGGTTGAACACCATGCCCGTCCCATCTACTGGAGCAGCTGCACGGGTTTGTTGTGCGCTTGGCCCATCTGTGGCCTTAGCTTTCTTTTTGTCCTTGTCCTTGTCAGAGTGGTAATGGGCGCCATCAACCACCTTGAAGATTTCTCGGGTCTGTGCGTCCACATATACTTTCCACTCACCGGCAGGGTTTTGTGTCCCAATGGTAACTTCGTGTGCCAAACGTGTGGTTTTTGTGTTCTTGTACACCATCAATCGGTTTTCGTAAAAATTGACCGGAGCGCTCACACCCAAATAGCCATAAGCCAACTGATAAGCTTGCTCTTTGGAAACACTTGGCCGGACTGAACCCATATCTACACCTACTTCAAAACTGTTCGTCACAAACACTACTTTGTTTTCGGGAGATATTTTTATGGTAACCTCTGCTTTGTTCACGGGATAGTCGCCCGAATATTGACGGTAACGCACCACAGAACCGGAACGGGAGGTTCTTGTAGCGTGGTGTTTCAGATTAGCGAGTTCATTGGCCTTGATGCCCAATTTTTGATGGTTTTGTTGCAGATAATACTGCGCCATGGCCTCTGGCGAGCCTTGCGGAACTTCAAAATTTACCTGATAAATGGCCAATGGAAAGCCTGTGTTGAGGTTGATTTCCATGTTTCCCTTCATCTGAGTCGCTATTTGCTCGTCAGCCTCAAGGGACTTTTCAAAAACTCTTTTCTCTTTGGGCTTTTGGGCAACTGCAAAAGCACACACCAAGAGCAACGCAAGGGTCAAAACCCTCTTGGAAACTGAAAGTTCTTTGTAGATTTTTTTCATCATAATTGCTGTTTTGTTTAAAACTTAAAGATATGCAACTATGCTTAAAAAAAGACATTTAAATGTTAATTTTATTAACAAAATCTGAAAGCAGCCCTTTTGCCTGTAGATTTATTCTGATAAATTTGGCTTTGCCGGGGCAACAGAGCTGTCGTGTGCATTATAGTATTCTTCCAAAAGATTCATGGTAGCCGTCAGCAAATCTTTGGTTTCCAAAAGGATATTAAAATACAATGTCGTGTTCTTGGGACTTGATTCCTCCTTTCGGGTGCGCTCCACTTGCTTTTGGATCTTGTCAGTTACAAGTGACATGATTTCTTTCTTTCGTCCCAAAATGATACCTATATCTTCAAAAGAATTGGTTTCAAAGGCTTTTTGTGTGTTGCTAAAAAACCGCTCGAAACGTTCGTCAACCTCTTTCAATTCTTTTATCTGGCTGAATTTTAGTTTTTTGTGATTGTTGTTGACATGTTTGTGGCTAATTTTTGAGATATACTCAAGTGATTGTGCCATATCTTGCAAATAGCTGACCACGTGGAGGTAAAAATTACTTGCCTGAACGCTCGGCTCATCCAGGTTCTTGATGAAATAGAACACGTTCTCGTTGAGTTCCTCGATTTCTTTGGAGAGCTTGTTGATGTTCTTTTTGTTTTTCTTTAATGCCGCCAAATCTTGTGTGGCCAAGCCGTTGATGGCACTCGTATAGATTTTGTTGCCCCGCTTCACAACATTGGCAATATTACTGGCGCTTTCATAGATAACGCCTTGCGTTGAACTGCTTTCGGCCTTTTTGATACTGTCGGCTTCTTTAATTTGTTTGGACTGTTTTTGATGAGACAAGAAGTTTTTGCCCAATAAGAAAATTGCCAAAAGCACCAAACCAACCAGTGCGTATCCTTTTCCATAATACAGGATTAAAGCCATAATAGACGCTGCCACAAATGCGCTTATGGCCGTAAAGAACCAACCACCAATGACATTCAGCACGCCCGCCACTCTATACACGGCGCTTTCACTGCCCCATGCCCTATCTGCCAATGAGGTACCCATAGCCACCATAAAAGTTACATAGGTTGTGGACAAAGGCAATTTCATGGATGTTGCCATAGATATCAGCAGACTCGCCACCATTAGGTTAACGGCAGCCCTGACAAGATCAAAAGCAGGCAGATCTTCCTTTTTTTCAACAGCAAGGACCGTAGTTGGCGCTGTCAATCTTGTATCAATCCATGCGATAGCAGATTTTGGCAAGAAGTAATTGAAGGCCCTTCCAACCCCAGACACGCTTCTGACAATGCCACGGGACAGATAGTTTGGCTCAAAGCGTTCTTTGACCTCCTCCTGCCTGGAAAGATCCACAGATGTTTTTATAACCGCCCTTGCCTTGCTTGAAAACCAAAGCGTCAAGACCATAATCAAACCCGCAAAGAGCAATATCAACGGTTGTGTCTGAATCTGTTCTTCCAGCACGGTCATACTGTACATGGACGGCGAAATACCTGAAACAGACCAGGCTTCCCACGAATTGAACGCCGCAATGGGAACGCCTATAAAGTTCACCATATCATTTCCGGCAAAAGCCATCGCCAAGGCAAAAGTCCCGAAGATAATGATGAGCGTGTAAATATTGATCCTGAAAAACTTGATCATCAAATATGAAATCACCGACCAGATAACAACACCGCCTGCTATTAGGAAAAATGTATTTGACGTGACGGCTTTCATCATTTCCGAATCCATAAATGGACTACTCTTCAGGCCTTTTATCAAAATGAAATAAATGATGGAGGTAATAGAAATGCCCCCAAAAAAAGCGCCATACCATATTGGTTTTTCTTTAAAATCAAACGTGAGCAACAACCTGGTCACAAATTGTACTACTGCTCCTACGGTAAATGCAATAACCACAGACAGCAATATCCCTATGACTATTTCTAAAGCTTTTTCATTGTTGATGTATTGCCCCAAATCCAGAATGGTCTGCGTGTTGTTTGCCGATATTTTGATAAGTGCCACACATACAGATGCGCCAAGGAGTTCAAATACGATGGATACAGTAGTAGAGGTTGGCAATCCGAGCGTATTGAAAAAATCCAGGAGCAAGATATCGGTAAGCATTACGGCCATAAAGATGACCATGATTTCGTCAAACACAAACTCACCGGGATTGAAAATGCCTTTTCGGGCGATTTCCATCATGCCGCTTGATGACAGTGCTCCAAAAATCACCCCGAGGCTGGCAACAAGCAAAATGGTTTTGAATGAAACTGCCTTTGAGCCAACGGCAGAGTTCAAAAAGTTAGCGGCATCATTAGATACTCCTACGACAAGGTCAGCGACCGCCAAAATAGCCAGAACGGCAAGCAAATAGATATAATAATCTTCCATCGAATTTGATTACAATTCAACTTGGCAAAGTTCTAACTAAAATTCGAACTCAATGTTACCAAAATGTTATGATATATTGCACTTACCGTGATTGACAATGAAATATTTACACTGTCTAACAACAGAAAAATAGCTGTCGAGGCAAATATCATTACTTTTTAAGGATCACAAAATCAATACGATATATGATTAATGTAAATTTAACGTTATGGAAATGATGCAGAATGGAAAATTTTTATGAATAGCAGTTATGCATGTTCTAACAAACAGCAAAATACCATGAAAAGCACACGGCGCATTTTTCGATTCAAACACTAAAAATTAATAATTTGAGTGTCATAATCACCAAGGGAGCACAGATGATTTTTTTTATGAGGCAAATTGAACGTCGGATAAAAACACTTTGAGACAAAAAGAAAAAAATCATTTCAAAACGTTTGTGATAACTGAAAAAAAAAGGTAACATGGTTATTTTTGGACAAACTACACTTTGAAAAAGTGGATTACAACAACAATACCATTGCCATTGTTGCCAAATGGCCAAACAGGGCAACTGTGGTTTGGACACATTAAGTATTGCCCGATCATTTAAAACAAAAGAGCCGCTCCATTTTATGAAACAGCTCTTTCTCTATATAGACCAATCCATTACAGACCAACTGTCCAGCCGTTGGCCCAAGACGGTTTTGCAGTACCGCTTCCTGCACCGGTAGCACTGCTGTTTTCTGAAAATACAGCTGACACATCTACAGTTTCGCCCGCAGTATTTTTACCAACAGATTTTGTGGTTACGTTCTCAAATTTAACATTGGTAGCAGCCAAAGTTCCATCAGCAACATAGGCAACGCTTTCATCATGCTGAATGTCAAATCCTGTTTTCCAGTTGCTTATCACTACATTATCAAAAATACCTTTGGTACCAACTCTTAATTTGAGTGCTTGCGTTTCAGAACTTGTGTCCGATTCGCCTATACCAATTAATGTTAGATTTTTAATTGTAGGGTTTGATACCGGCGACGCCAAGTGGTTGTTTGAGTTATTATCTGCCTCAATACCTCTGTTTCCGGGATTTGTTCTTTTTCCGTACCAGTATTCGCCTATGCCGTTCCAGCCTTCGGTCCAGTCAAATAAATCGTCGCCTACTTCACTGGCGTAGTTGGTAACAACCAAATATTTTGCGTTGACGCTACCGCCAAACCACTCAAATCCGTCATCAGAACCTTCGTGAACCTGCACATATTCAATGGTTGTACCAGAGCCAACGCCAAACATGGACAAGCCGTTGAATTCTTTTTCAGAATTATAAGCAAATCCCGAATATTCAATTCTCAAATACTTGATAGAACCCGATGTATCGCCGGGCGCATTACCGCCATAGGTCAAGTCTGAAACTTCAGCAGAAGCTGTCAAACCTTTATTGATAGGTGCTTTTCCGCAAAGTACCAACCCGCCCCAAGCACCTGGCGTTTGTACAGCAGATGTCATTATCACAGGGCTGGACGAGGTGCCTTGCACATGGATTTCACCGCCTTGCGCCACTGCAATATAACGTACCGCCGCAAAATCGCCTTCAGATGCCGGTGTGGCTTCAATTTTTACGCCTGCATTGACAACCAATTTGGCTCCTGAATTAACGATTAACTTACCGGTCAGTTTATATGTCCCATCTGTTAAAGTTACAGTACCGTTGTTGATTTCGCCTTTTAAATCGTCACGGTTTAAAACAAATGCTGAACTGTCACTGCCGCCATTATCGTCGTCGCTTGAACATGATGAAACAAATATTGCCGCCGTCATTGACAGTGCAAAACCGAAATTTTTAATTACTTTTTTCATAGTTTTTATATTATTTTAAGTGTGTTACAAAATTGATAAATAAGGAGTTATGTCATGTTAAGCCTGTATAACCAATTCATTAACTTTTATGGTTTTATCGTGAGTTTTAGTTTATCTAATTGTTAAAACCGATAATTAAAACCCAGCCCGAACAACGCACCCCGTTTGTATGAAATGACCGTTACTTCTTCTGGATCGTTTTCTTGCACTCTTTTAAATGCCGGATTCAGGATATTTTTTGCAGTAAAATCGATACCTACATTTTTATTGAGTTTGGTTTTAAGGATAAAATCGAGCATCCCAACGGCTTTATCAACCAGATTTCCTTTGGTTTCAACACCCAAAGCATATAATCTGTCCGAACAGTACGAATATGCCAAAGTCGCCATAATGTTCGCTTCATTTTTGAAGTTTTTGATGTAAGATATATCGGCATTCAACAATAAATCTGATGCACCCGTAAAATCCGATGTTTCATCGGTAAGGTTAATGTTGTAATTGGTTTCGTTTCTAACTTTTTCAGAATCGAGTTTTTGATGTGTTTTCATATATGCAGCATTCAACCCTGCGGAAAGCTTATGGACATCTTCAGCGTTAAAAATGTTTTTTCGTACCTCAAGTTCAACGCCATACACATAGCCCGAATCGCCAGTGTTGATAAATGAAATGTCGTTTGTGGACGATGCCAAAGTGATTTCGTTGATTGGGTCAACAATGTATTTTCCGAATGCGGCAACCGAAATTACCTCATCAATTGCCGGAAACAATTCCCATTTTAAATCAAGGTTGAGGTTTTGCGACGGATATAAATCGGGGTTACCTACTTTTACTTCGGTCACATCTTCATAAATGAACAATGCACGCTCTTTAAACTGCGGCAACGTGTAGGTCTTGCTCGCACCAAAGCGTAAATTTTGCCGGTCGTCCAACTCATATTTAAGCACAATGCTTGGCAAAAATTCATTTCTGTTAAAGGTGTTGCTTCGCCCGGTAGCATCCAATTGCGTACGCCACGAAACGGTTTGTTCTACGCGTTCAAAACGAAGCCCGAAAATGGAACTCAATCTGTCTGTTAGTTTGTATTCAACACTACCAAATCCGGCGTGGATGATTTGCTCGCCTTCATAGGTTTGCGGCGTCATTCCGGAAAAAGATTCAATAGAAAACAAGCCGTTATTATAATTCTGTTGGTTTAAAAACTGGTCTAAATTATCGGGATTTACAACCGTATTCAACTGCGAACCTATAATTCTGAAATTAAATTGAATCGCTTCAAAATCACGGTTTTTCATTCTACCGTTGTAGCCCAATGTCAACTTTCCTTTTGACAAACCGTCTTCATCCCGACCCAATTTATAACTCACGGCAACATTGGCGGCAAGCTCATCTTCAATCAGGTTTTGATAATATCTGTGATTATCTGTAATGGTGTTTTGGGCAAACGTATATCCGCTTGACGATTCGGTATATTTTAAGGTATTTTGGGTTCTGTCGGGCATATTGCCTTCAATTTTGTTGTATGATGCGGCCCATTTTAAATCCATCTTATCGGTCAGCTTGTGGTTGCCCAACAACTGGTTTACCATCAAAGTATTTTGAATGTACGTGCCGCGTTGTATCAATCCGTTATCGTCTTCTGCAATATCTCTTATGAACCCGTCGTAAACATCTCGTGATTGGTTTGATGAATTGACAAACAAGAAGTTATATGCCACATTATGATTGTTGTTGATACTAAAATTGGCATTGAACATTCCGGTAGTTCCGGCGGTATAAGTGGTTTTTTGTTGGTGAAACGATTTCAATTTTGCGCCTTGCGCGCTCACGCTTTGGTTGATGCCTTCGCGGTATTCATAACCGTTTTGAAAACTTGCGGTCGCAAAGAGATTAAGCTTGCTTTCTTCGCCTATATTGTACGACTTGCCTGCCTTAAACCCAATATTGCTTCCAACGGGTGTTTCTTTAACAGGCGCTAAACTGTTTTGAAAATTGTAGCCGCCAAGCGGATTGTTGGGAAGACCGTAATTTGAAAAGCCCAACTTGTCAGGGCCATCCTGAAGGTAAAAATCGTTGTATTTATCAACGGCATTGATACCTACGGACGAACCTAACGAAATTTCAAAAAGCCCTGTCCCTTTATAGTTTACCGATGAAATATCGACATTCCCGCCGGCAAAATCGCCCGAAATAGTGGGCCCGTAAACTTTGTCGATTGAGATGTATTCTACAATATCTGTCGAAAACAGATTAAGGTCAATGTTCTTTTTTTCTGGATCGTTTGAAGTAACCGGAAGTCCGTTTATGGATGTCGAATTGTACCTGTCGCCAAGACCTCTTACATAAATCGTTCCGGTGTTTTCTTGTTTTGAAACGCCGGTGGTCTTGGTTACTGCGGTTGCCACATCGCCAACACCTTTTCTTGACAGCTCTTGTGCGCCAATGTTTTGCTTGATTTCGACGGCTTTCTTCTGTTCCAATATAAGTGCCGTTTCGCTTTCGCGTTTGGCGGTCGTCGTTATAAGGATTTCATCCAGCGAAGCGGCACTGGCGCCCATAGGCAGATTGACCTCGGTGACTTTTCCGGCCACAACCGTTACAGGCAATTCTTTCGTTTCGTAGCCCACAAAACTGAACAACAAAGCATAATTTCCGGGTTCTATATCTTCTAAAGCATAAAGACCGTAGGCGTCTGTTGTTGTACCTTTTACAGTACCTTTAATCAGGATGTTGGCAAAGGGCAAAGGTTCGTTGTTATACTCTTTATCGGTCAGTTTCCCCGCTATTGAACCCATATTTTGAGCGTAAGCAAAAAACGGTATCAAAAATGACGCATAAAACAATGGTTTATTCATTATGAAAGCACAAAATAATTTGAGTGCAAAGAAACCGTCGCAATGTGAAAATGAAGTTATGAGAAAATTAAGCCTTCTTCATTTTAAGGTTACCAATGTGTTAGGAAAATCATTCATTTTTTACAAAAAAGAAACGTTACGATAACAATGAAAATATATATCTTGCAAAGCCTTAACAATTGAAAAAAGTTGAAATGAGTTCATCAATGAACTGGGAAAAATTACTATCCTTAAAACGCTACGGCGATACCAACAAACGCATACGAAAAGAACAGGACGAAACCCGTTTGGGCTTTGAAGTAGATTATGACCGCGTGATATTTTCATCAGAATTTAGAAGTCTTCAAGACAAAACGCAGGTTATTCCATTATCACAAACAGATTTTGTCCATACCCGATTGACGCACAGCCTCGAAGTAAGCGTGGTTGGGCGCAGTTTGGGCAGAAAAGCCGGCCTTCGGCTTCTTGAGAAATATCCGCATTTGCAGAACATTCACGGCTACCAAGCCAACGATTTTGGTGCAATTGTTGCGGCGGCAGCTTTGGCGCACGATATCGGGAATCCACCGTTTGGACATTCGGGCGAGAAAGCAATTGGCGAATTTTTTAAAACCGGCAACGGAAAACATTTCAAAAGCTATCTTACAGACAAACAATATCAGGATCTATGTGATTTTGAGGGCAATGCCAATGGTTTTAAAATTTTGACGGAAAGCCGGCAAGGAAGATATGGCGGACTTCGATTGAGTTATGCAACACTTGGCGCATTTATGAAATATCCTAAAGAATCGCTGCCCAAAAAACCCACAATGCACATTGCCGATAAAAAATACGGCTTTTTTCAATGTGAAAAAGAATCCTTTTTGGATGTTGCAACCGAGTTGGGCCTTATCAGCAGAAGCAGTACGGACGACATCCGTTTTTCAAGACATCCGCTGGCATATCTGGTTGAAGCGGCAGATGATATTTGTTATACCATCATCGACTTTGAAGATGGTATAAATCTCGGATTGATTTCTGAAGATTATGCGCTGGAATATCTTATCAATCTGGTAAGAGACACAATTAATATTTCAAATTACAACACACTTACCAACACCGAAGACCGCATAAGCTACCTGCGCGCACTGGCAATCAACACGCTCATCAATGAAGCCACTAATATATTTATGCAGAACGAAACAGCCATTCTTAATGGTGAATTTGACAAAGCCTTGATGGATGTTTGCAAATATCAGGCGCAAATTAAAGATATCATTAAGTTGAGCGTCGAAAAAATATACCGATCAAAAGACGTTTTGGACAAAGAAATCGCCGGTTTTTCAATAATCAACGAGATTTTAAATGTGTTTACCCGCGCCGTTTACAACAAACATAATGATGCTACATCCAATTATGACCAGTTAATCCTTAAAATATTACCCAAAACACTCGATACCGATTCTAAAAATTTATATGATAATCTGTTGAAAATATGCAACCACATCGCCAAACTGTCAGACAGCAATGCGATGTTAACTTATAAAAAGCTAAAAGGCGATTTTTTGTGATTTTAAAACACTGTTAAAAATTTATATGATAACATTTGTTGAAGCCAAAAAAACACATCGCAATAAAGTTAGATACAACTAAACCGACCTCAACATTTTAACGCAAAAACTTGCATTTAATCGATTTTTAGTTATATTTGAATCCGAATCTATAAAACCTGCCTACAATGAAAAAAAATCTGCTTAGCGCTATTGCTATTTTTTTCGTGACCTTTGCATTCTTGTTCGTGGTTGACGATATCTCCAAAAAAGAGGAGCAAAAAACTGAAGTAAGTGTCGAATATGCCGGTAATACAGAAAATCAACAATCCGTAATTGCCACTACTGACCTCGAAGAAGACGCTCAATAGCTGTAAGGATACTTTCAGGATCAAGACCCGTTAATCGCTGAAGTTCATCTACAGTTCCATGGTTAATGAATTCATCGGGTATTCCTAAAACCTCTACCTGCTGTTTGTAGCCATGTACCATGGCAAATTCCAGTATGGCGCTTCCAAACCCACCTACCTTGGTACCATCTTCAATTGTCATAATTTTATTGTGGGTCTTGAAGATATCGTGCAACAAGGCTTCATCAAGAGGTTTTACAAACCGCATATCATAATGCGAAACGTTTTTATTTGAAATAGCCGCTTCGACATTATTGGAAATAGCACCTATGCTCAAAATGGCAAGATCTTCACCGCGCTTCAATTGTATGCCTTTTCCTATTGCAATACTATCAAACGGTTTTTTCCAGTTGGCAATGTTGCCATACCCTCTCGGATATCTAATGGCTATTGGTTGGCCAAGCCCCAATTGGGCGGTGTACATCATGTTTCGGAGCTCAATTTCATTGCGAGGTGCCGCAATAATGATATTCGGCACGCACCGCAAAAAGGCCAAATCGAATGCCCCATGATGCGTTGCACCATCCTCACCTACCAATCCGGCTCGGTCCAAACAAAAAATGACTGGCAAATGCTGCAAAGCCACATCGTGGATGACCTGATCATAAGCACGCTGCAAAAAAGTTGAATAAATATTGCAAAATACCACAAGCCCTTGTGCTGCCATCCCGGCGGCAAGGGTTACGGCGTGCTGCTCGGCAATCCCTACATCAATTGCCCTTTCAGGCATGGCGTCCATCATAAATTTCAATGAACTGCCAGTAGGCATCGCTGGGGTAATGCCCACAATTTTGTCATTGGATTTTGCCAATTCCATTATGGTCAGGCCAAAAACATCCTGAAATTTAGGGCCGATATTCTTTGGTTTTTTTTGAAGAATCTCGCCGGTGGCAGCATCAAATTTACCAGGCGCATGGTATTTCACCTGCTGCTCTTCTGCTTGTTTCAAGCCTTTTCCCTTTTTTGTAATAACATGAAGCAGTTTAGGGCCTTTCGCCTCTTTCAAAACATTAAAAGCTGTCAGCAACGCAAAGATGTCGTGACCGTCCACCGGACCGAAATATTTGAAATTTAGTGCTTCAAAAACATTATTATTATTGTCTTTGGCCACATGGGTCAGATAGTGTTTCAAAGCACCAACGCTGGGGTCTATCCCGATCGCATTGTCATTAAGGACCACAAGCAAATCAGTGCCGGACACACCGGCGTGGTTCAGAGCCTCAAACGCCATCCCGCTGGCTATTGAAGCATCACCAATTATAGCCACATGTTGTCGCTTTTCATTTTTCAACCGTGAAGCCATTGCCATGCCCAGAGCCGCCGAAATGGATGTTGACGAATGTCCCACGCCAAAGGTATCATAAATGCTTTCTGACCGTTTTGGAAATCCACTGATGCCACCAAGTTGTCTGTTTGTGTGAAAAGCTTGCTTTCTTCCCGTCAATATTTTGTGCCCATATGCCTGATGCCCAACATCCCATACCAAGATATCCTCGGGCGTGTTGTAAGCATAATGCAGCGCAATGGTAAGTTCTACCACACCAAGGCTGGCGCCAAGATGGCCTTCTTTGGTGGCAACCACACCAATGATAAAATCCCGAATCTCTTTGGCAAGTTGCGGCAGTTCATCAGGACTCAATTTCCTTAAATCGTCTGGAGTGTCTATATGTTCCAATAATGTTGCCATCGGGCAAATTTACAAAATGTTAAGGCTTGAAATGGTTTTGCAAAAACAAAATAATATTAATATATCCCGATTAATTGATTGTATTTTTTATATTTGTTACCACTCATTTTTAATTACTCTAAATAAAATTTATGATGAAACAATATTACGCTCTTGCTGCACTGTTTTTTTTGTGCTTTGCTTCCCCTCAAGACGTTTTGGGACAAAACAAACTTTCCGATTCGGGATATGGTTCCTTGATTGAACACTATTTACAGAACAATAAAACTACCCTTGGCTTAACCGATAGGGATATTGCCGATCTGTATGTAACCAATGAGGTTTTTTCCAAAAAAAGCAACCTTACGCATGTATATACCGTGCAACGTCATCAAGGTATTGAGGTGTTCAATGCAATATCCAATTTTGCAATTAAAAACGGAAAGGTATTCCACTTTGCAAACAATTTTGTGAGCAATGCCCAACAGAAAATCAATACAATTACTCCGATTGTTACGGCCGAAACCGCGGTTCAAAAAGCTTCGCTTCATTTCGGATTAGGATCACCTCAAGGACTTGAAATACTTACATCTGACGAACGTAAAATAGAATTTAACGGCGCCGGAATTTCCAATTCCAATATTCCGGTACAACTGGTTTTTTTCTATGACCAAGAAAACGACAAGCTTTCCCTCGCATGGGATTTGAACATTGACCAAAAAGATGGCAAACATTGGTGGAGCGTTCGCGTAGATGCACTCACCGGTTTGGTAATAGATAAAAACGATTGGGTAGTTTCCTGCAACTTTGGGCTCAACCATCAAAGCCATTCTCATGGCACCACTGGGCAAAACACACTTTTTGATGTTCAGCCAAATATGGCAATGGCCGCAGATGGTTCTCAATACAACGTGTTTCCCATACCGTTTGAAAGTCCAAATCATGGTCCAAGATCGATACTATCCCAACCAGCCGACAGCAACGCATCACCATATGGATGGCACGACACCAATGGTGCCAACGGTGCCGAATATACAATCACCAGAGGTAACAACGTTTGGGCACAGGAAGATGTTGATGGAAACAACAACACATCAGGTTATTCCCCTGATGGCACCGCAGCACTTAACTTTGACTTCCCTTTGAACCTCTATCAAGTTCCTTCAGAAAATATGGATGCCGCAATTACCAATTTGTTCTATATGAACAATGTGATGCACGATGTGTGGTACCAATATGGTTTTGACGAAGCGAGCGGTAATTTTCAGCAAAACAATTATGGCAATGGTGGTTTAGGCAATGATTACGTCATTGCCCAAAGCCAAGATGGGTCAGGAACGAACAATGCAAATTTTTCTTCTCCACCTGATGGAAGCAGCCCAAGAATGCAGATGTACCTGTGGGGTCCTTTTGGAGTGCCACAACCATTGACCATCAACAACGGCCCACTGGCAGGATCATACACAGCAGCATTGCCCGCCACCGGAACAGGCAATAACATAACACCTCCAGGATCCGTACCCGTAACTGCAGATTTGGCATTGGTCAACGATGGAAGTAGTGCTCCAACCGAAGCGTGCAACTCATTGGTCAATGGCAGCAGTGTGAATGGCAAAATTGCAGTGATCAAAAGAGGTAATTGCAATTTTGTTGATAAGATACAAAATGCCCAAAATGCCGGTGCTGTAGCGGTCATTATGGTCAACCACAACAATCCAACCAATGACCCAACCTATACCGAATATGTAAACATGGCCGGATCCTCAAATCCACCATTCACAATCCCCTCCATATTTGTAAACTATGCCAATGGGCAGCCTATAATTGATGCACTTACCGCAGGACAGACCATCAATGCCACTATCGTTAACAATGGACCATTCCAGATTGACGCCAGTTTTGACAATGGCATCATCGCACATGAATATGGGCATGGTATTACCAATAGGCTTACTGGCGGAGCAGCAAATGCCAGCTGCCTGTCCAATAGGGAACAAATGGGAGAAGGTTGGTCAGACTGGTTTGCACTTATGTTGACCATGAAAACCGGTGACCAACCCGAAGACCCAAGGGGCATCGCTACTTTTTCCGTTGGCGAAAGCACAAACGGTCTCGGTATTCGGCCTGCCTATTATACAACCGATTTTTCTATCAACAACTACACCTATGGGGCAACCAATAACAACACCGTTATCGGTGAGATTGATGGAGTGCCGGTGAGATGGAACGATATACCGCACAATATTGGCTTTGTTTGGGCCACCATTTTATGGGATTTGACCTGGGCCTATGTTGACAAGTATGGTTTTGACCCCGACATGTATTATGGTACCGGCGGCAACAACAGGGCTATGCATGTCGTTACCGAAGCGTTGAAACTCCAGCCTTGCGGCCCCGGTTTTGTTTCGGGAAGGGATGCCATATTGGCGGCAGACACAGCCCTCTACGGAGGTGTGGACCAATGTCTTATCTGGGAGGTTTTTGCTAACCGAGGAGTTGGCACAGGTGCCTCGCAGGGCTTTGCGTTCAGCATAACAGATCAAGTAGAAAGTTTTACTATGCCTGATGAGAACGATCCATCATTGGCCAACTGTACCTCACTTGGAATGGGCGAGTTTAACATCGATGAGATAAAAATATACCCTAACCCAACCAATGGCATGTTGAAAATCAAGACAAACAGAAATATGGGTGAGGTCACTATATCATTGACCGACATTAATGGAAGGCAAATCCTATCCAACCATTTAGAACTTTTCAACGAAACTGAATTGGATTTGACCCAGTTACAGACAGGTATTTACATCCTTAACATCCAAGGAGCCAATTTTGATTTCAACAAAAAGATCATCAAAAATTGATAACTGTAAATTTTTTATAAAAAAGGCAGCCCCAACAGCTGCCTTTTTTTATTTTTGCCTAATGGACAATCCTTTTGATGATGTTTACTTCATGAAAAAAGCCCTTCAAGAGGCCGAAATAGCCTTTGACAAAGGGGAAGTACCCGTCGGTGCTGTGATAGTCATCGAAAACCGTATCATTGCAAGAGCCCACAACCTTACCGAGCAGTTGATAGACGTCACAGCTCACGCAGAGATGCAGGCCATAACCTCGGCCTCCAATTTTTTGGGCGGCAAGTACTTGCACAATTGCACCTTATATGTAACACTCGAACCTTGCCAAATGTGTACGGGTGCGCTATATTGGAGCCAAATTTCACGTATTGTCTATGGTGCTGCCGATGAAGAGCGTGGCTGCACTGCTTTAAACGCCATACTCCACCCAAAAACGGTAATGGTAGGCGGCGTGCTAGCCGATGAATCGTCACAATTGCTTAAACGCTTTTTTATTGAAAAACGCAACCTCAACTAACGACGGTCATCATCTTTATATTTGCGCATTTTTTCGAGATTTTCCTTGGTGAGCATATAATCCCTCATGTCCTTGTCTTTCCATCGGTACCAAGAAAACAAAGGAAAAACAATAAGAAACAAGCCAACAACCCCAAAGCCTATCATCTTTTGAGAATATGGGATATCCAATAGGAATCCCAAAACAATACTGCCCAATGCAAGGACAGCCAATATGACTATCAAAATTTTCATCACTTTGTAATATCAATCAATTTTCTGCGGTACATGGTCAACAATTTTGATTTTGAAATGAAACCGACATATACGTCGTTTCTTACCACGGGAAGATTCCACGCATTTGTGTCTTGGAACTTTTTCATAATATCGGTCATCTTATCTTTTTCAATATTAATAATTGCAGGTGGGTTTTGCATAACATCACTTGCATAGACTTCATTATAAAGACTTTGGTCAAACATTATGGGACGTATGTCATCAAGCAGCAAAATTCCTTTGAGTTTGTCGGTCTGCTCGTCCACCACAGGAAAAATGTTCCTATTGGACTTTACGACCGCATCATGAACTATGGCGCCCAATGTCATGGTCGTGGTTACTTTTGCAAAATTATTTTCAATTACCTTGTTGATGTCCATTAATGTGAGCACTGCATGGTCTTTGTTGTGGGTAATGAGCTCGCCTTTTCTTCCCAACTCCATCGTATAAACAGAATGTGGGTAAAAACTCTTGGATATACCAAATGAAATGGCCGCGGTAATCATCAGCGGGATAAAGAGCTCATAGCCTCCGGTTATTTCGGCAATCAAGAATATGGCCGTCAATGGTGCATGCAGGACACCCGCCATCATGCCCGCCATACCGACCAACGTAAAATTGCTTTCGGAAACCGGATGATTGGTCAGTCCACTGTTATTGATGATTTTTGCAATACAATTGCCCATGATACTCCCCATAAAAAGTGTAGGAGCAAAAATACCGCCTACCCCACCTGCACCAAAGGTAAGCGCACTGGCAATGATCTTAAAGAATACCAACCCGGCCAAAAGCGCTATTACAACCCATACATTTTGGATATTGAGTTGCAAGAAATTGTTTTGGAACACCTTTTCGGGATTGCCGCCGATAAGGCCGTTAATGACGTCAAAACCCTCACCGTACAATGGAGGAATGAAATAAACAATCACGCCGAGCAACAAACCTCCGAACAGCAATTTCTTGATTGGAGAACCAATCTTGTCGAAAAAATTCTGAATGCGTTCATAAACCTCTGTAAAATACATGGAAGTCAATGCTCCAAACACACCCAGAATTGCATAAAAAGGTGCATCGGACAAACTAAAACTGTCCTCAATACGAAATGGGAGCAAGACATCATTCCCAAAGAAAAAGTAGGACGTCAATATGGCCGATAGCGATGCCAAGAGCAATGGCAACATCGATGCGATTGTCAAATCCAGGCTAAATACCTCAATTGCAAAGATGATAGCTGCAATCGGAGCCTTAAAAATGGATGACATTGCGCCAGCAGCAGCACAACCGATGAGCAGTGTTCGCGTGGTTTGGTTTACGTGGAACAACCTTGCAATGTTACTGCTAATGGCGGCTCCTGTAGCTACTGTTGGGCCTTCAAGTCCAACCGAACCACCAAAACCCACCGTGATGGGCGCCGTAAGAATGGACCCAAACATTTGTGTTCTACTTATTATACCCTTTTTTTTGGATATGGAATGGAGCGTGGAAGGAATTCCATGACTGATGGTATGGCCAATGGCATATTTCATCATAAGATAAACCAGAGCCAACCCGATAATTGGAAACAAAAAGTAGAATGCATGGTGATAGTACTGTACCAAGTTGCCTTCAAGAACATGCTGAATAAAATGCGTCAGGTTTTTGAGGACTACCGCACCAACCCCCGAAGTAAACCCAACAAGGACGCTCAACAGCATCACGAACTGTTTGTGGGAGATGTGCTTGGCTCTCCAGATCAAAAAACGTTTTAACAGTGGTTGTTGTTTTGGCATAAGTCAAAACTAATAAAAAAACCAACCAAAGCAGGGCATTTTTATGATTTGATATTCAATATCAAGTTTAATTCTTCTAATTGGTCTGAATCAATTGGTGCTGGCGCGTCAATCATTACATCTCTCCCCGAATTATTTTTCGGGAATGCAATAAAATCTCTGATGGTTTCCTGGCCACCAAGAATGGCAACCAACCTGTCAAGACCAAATGCCAAACCACCATGTGGTGGCGCACCGTATTGGAATGCGTCCATCAAAAACCCGAATTGCGCTTTGGCTTCATCGGGCGTAAAGCCCAAATAATCAAACATCAGGGCTTGTGTTTTTTTGTCGTGGATACGGATAGAGCCGCCACCAATTTCGTTTCCGTTTAAAACCAAATCATAGGCATTGGCTTTTACTTCACCCGGATTTGTAGCCAAAAGTTCTATTTGACCCGGTTTTGGCGAGGTAAACGGATGGTGCATGGCGTGGTAGCGTTGTGTGTCTTCATCCCATTCCAGTAGCGGGAAATCTATTACCCATAGTGGTGCAAATTCGTTTGGTTTACGCAAGTCCAAACGGGTTGCCAATTCCATTCTCAAGGCACTTAATTGTCCGCGAACTTTACGGGTTGCACCTGCCATAATAAGCATTAAATCGCCGGCTTTAGCGTTCATTTGGTTTGCAAAATGACGAAGCATGGTTTCATCAAAAAATTTATTTACAGAGGATGAAAGTGTTCCGTCGGGATTGTATTTTATCCAAACAAGTCCGGTGGCACCAATTTGTGGGCGTTTTACCCATTCAATCAATTCGTCTATTTGTTTTCGGGTGTACTGTGCACAGCCTTCTGCGGTAATTCCAACGACTAATTCGGCATCGTCAAAAACCCCAAAACCAAACGTTTCACCACTTGGTTGTAACTCGCAAAATTCCATCCCAAAACGGATGTCGGGTTTGTCGTTGCCGTATTTTTGCATTGCTTGGTCATAGGTCATACGTGGGAACTTTTCAATTTCAACCCCGTTGACTTCTTTCAGCAAATGGCGGGTCAAACCTTCAAAAACTGTCAGGATATCTTCCTGTTCAACAAATGCCATTTCACAGTCTATTTGTGTAAATTCGGGTTGGCGGTCGGCACGCAAATCTTCGTCTCGGAAACATTTTACAATTTGAAAATATTTGTCCATGCCTCCCACCATCAACAATTGTTTGAACGTTTGTGGCGATTGCGGCAAGGCATAAAACTGTCCGGGATTCATGCGGCTCGGCACTACAAAATCGCGAGCGCCTTCGGGTGTTGACTTGATTAAATATGGTGTTTCAACTTCAATAAAATCTTGGCCTGACAAATAGGTCCTTACTTCTTGCGCTACTTTATGGCGAAATATCAGGCTGTTTTTTACTGGGTTTCGACGGATGTCAAGGTAGCGGTATTTCATGCGCAACTCTTCGCCTCCGTCGGTATCGTCTTCAATGGTAAACGGCGGCAACAATGCAGTGTTTAATATGGTCAGCTCACTTACTAAAATCTCAATATCGCCGGTAGAAATATTGGAGTTTTTGGAATCACGTTCTACAACGGTTCCTTTTACCTGAACGACAAACTCACGACCCAAGCTTCGCGCAATTTCCATCATGGCTTTTGGCGTTCGTTCATCATCAAAAACCAATTGGGTAATTCCATATCGATCGCGCAAATCGACCCAAATAATAAATCCTTTATCCCGGGTTTTTTGCACCCATCCTGCAAGTGTCACCTGATTATTGATGTGTGATGCTCTTAACTCACCACAATTATGGCTTCTATACATATTCTAAAAAAATTGCACACCGTTTTTGGCGTATGAGGTTGCAAATTTAAGGAAGTTGCAGGACAAACAAAGAAAGGGCCGTCCCAAAAACCACTTTTGCCATATTTAACTCATAGCGACTCCCTATAGACGATTGACAAAAAGCATTTAATGATCTGAAATAAGTTCAGAACAACAAAACTATGCTTTTGAAACGACCTGTTTCCAGCTATTTTTTAGGGATTTAGTTTAGGACAAATTTTGTACTTCCCAATTTTCTGTCTTTGTAAAAAACATTGACGTGATAAGTGCCTTTGAGCAAGGGTTTCTCAAAAGGATCGGGCATAATATTGGTGCACACATCCAAAACCTGATTGTCATAGTCCACGGTGGTCTTGGTGCTGTATATCAATGTTGCTTCTTGGTAAGTGATAGCACCTTTATCTGACAGGACATTATTTTTTGGATTGACGATCTGGATGTGCAGTTCTTTTTTTCCTTTTTCTGTCAGTGCATTTTCGGCAAGTGTAAAGCACACCTCAACAGTTTCTGCCTTGCTGGCCTTTTTTGTTTCGTAAAGACGGCCATAGGATGCTTGATATGCCAGAGCTTTGAAAGAGTTGGCCGTAAGTTGTGCTCCTTTTTCGATGGTATTGCTCAACGATTTGTTGGTCTGTAACAAGGATTGGTTAACATCAATCTGTTTTTTCAATTCGTTGTGTGCCAAAAATTTATCGCGTTCTAAATTGCTATTGATATTGTTAAGCGAATCTACCATCCGGAAGAGTTCTTTGTTTTTGTCTTTCAATACGATAACCTGGGCCTTAAACCTGGAAATGACCGATAGGTCACTTTTCAATATGCGGAGCGAATCCAAAGCCAATTTTGTGGCTTCGCGGGCTTCATTAAGTACCAATTCGAGTTGGGCGTTGGTATTTTCGACCTCGTCATATCTTGCAATCATTTGTGAAAGCTCTGTTTCAACCAATTTCTTTTCTTTATCAAAAAACTCTTTGTGCGCTTTGGCCGATTCATAATTTGTGAAGCCAAAAACTGCCAAAGCAATCACGGCAATAAGCAAAGAACCGATAATGAGCCTATTATTAAATTGTTGAGGGTTAACAATCATTTGTATTAATTGAGGGGATGTTATGGATAATTTAATTAATCGGAGCAAAAATATATGTTATGTTTGTTGGAGTATATTTTTATCGATAAAGTGATAATAAATTTGTTAAACTTATTGTTTCCCGACATTTGCCTGGCTTGCGGCACATTTTTGAGCGATAATGAATTGCACGTTTGCACCTTTTGTCGCAACGAACTTCCCGTGACCAACTTTCATCAGGACAAGGACAATACCGTAGCAAAACGCTTATACGGCAGGGTTGATTTTGTAAATGCGACAAGCCTGTTTTGGTTTGCCAAAAAGAGCATCGTGCAACGGTTGTTGCACAACCTAAAATACAGAGGTCACGAAGAAATCGGGACAATGCTTGGAAAATGGCTCGGTGCAGAGCTGATCGAACATGAAGCCTATAAGGACATCGATGTGGTGATTCCTGTTCCTTTGCACCGTTCTAGATTACGTCAGCGAGGTTACAACCAAGTAGATGCATTTGGGCGGGAAATTGCTAACATACTCGGCTCGGAATATAGTTCCACTACACTGGTAAAGACAAAATCTACGGTCTCACAGGTGTTTAAGGACAGGATAAAACGCTTATTGACCCATGAAGCCGATTTTTCTGTGACAGAATTTGAAACACTCAAAGGAAAACACATCCTTTTAGTGGACGACATCATAACCACAGGGGCTACCATCGAAGCCTGTGCCAACGAACTTATGAAAATAGAAGGTGTGAGGATAAGTATTGCTACCATGGCAATTACAGAGTGATTTTTTTCGTTAGTATCCTAAATAAATTGTTTCTTTGTCAAAAATTTTGGGTACCAATGCGCCAACGCACATATCGCTTTTTTGTACTTATTTTGGTAGTTTTCTTTGCCTTGTCGTGTGCCAACCGAGGAACGCCTTCCGGTGGGCCCCAAGATATCGAACCTCCTAAAATCGTCAGATCGTTACCTGAAAATTTTTCGACCAATTTCAACGCCAAGGAAATCCGGATTTATTTTGACGAATACATCAAGCTCAAAGACATCCGAAAGCAGCTCATCATTTCGCCGCCAATGGATCCAGAACCGGATATATTGCCCATGAGTGGCGCAAGCAAGTATATTAAAATTACAATCAAAGACACGCTCGAGGCCAACACGACCTACGCAATCAATTTTGGCCAGAGCGTGGTGGACAACAACGAGGACAATCCCTACCCATATTATAGGTATGTGTTTTCTACGGGCGATTACATTGATTCGCTTTCTGTCAAAGGCTCGATTTTGGATGCTAAAAACCGTAAGCCCGACCAATTCGTCACTGTTATGCTCTACGAGGTGGACTCAACGTTTAACGACTCTATCGTATATAACAAAAAGCCAAAATACGTGACCAATACCTTGGACAGCCTTACCACTTTCAGCATCGACAATATCAAGGAAGGCAAGTACATGCTGGTTGCCCTTAAGGACCAAAACAGAAATTTTACGTTTCAGCAAAAAACGGACAAGATCGCATTTCATGACAAAATCATTACCGTCCCTACAGACACAAACTATACGCTCAAACTTTTTAAAGAGGTACCCGATTTCAAAGTCTTTAGGCCTAGCCAAGCCGCAGGTCAGAAAATCGCATTTGGATTTCAGGGCGATCACAAAGACATGGTCATTAGCATACTCAACGATACTCTGCAAGATTTTGAAACCCGTCTTACAAAAGATAAAAAAACCGACACGCTCTACTACTGGTACAAACCAAAATTGGGATTGGATTCCGCCCGGTTTGTGGTAAGGAACAAGCTTTATGCCGATACCTTGACACACAAGTTCAGAGAAATGGCTAAAGACACGCTTATCATAAAAGCCTTACAGTCTGGCAATATCAATTATGGCGAAGATTTTGAACTGGAAGGCAGCGTCCCCTTTTCAATAACGGATAAAAGCAAGATAAAAATCATCGATAAAGACTCCGTTACTATTGCTTTTGAAACGAAATTTGACAGTTTAAAGAACAACTATGCTTTGCGTTTCGAAAGAAAAGAAAGTTATACCTACAACATACAACTGCTCCCGGAAGCCTTCACGGACTTTTTTGGAAATGTGAACGATACGCTCAATTTTAGGGTAAGTACAAAACCCTATGACCAATTTGGGAACATCAGGGTAACGCTGGCAAATGCTACATATCCTGTCATTGTCCAGCTAACCGATGATAAAGGTGTTGTAAAATACGAACAGTTTTCTACAGAACCCAAGCTATTCGATTTTAGACACATTGTCCCGGGGAGTTATTATTTACAGGTGGTTTTTGATGCCAATGGAAATCAAAAGTGGGATTCGGGAAATTATCTGAAAAAACGTCAGCCGGAACGCATCAGCTACTATCCTACCGTAATTGACGGCCGTTCCGGTTGGGACCAAGTTGTAGAATTTATTTTAGAGAAAACCGATCCCGATCCAGAAGGAAATTGAATTTTTGGCGCTGTGCATCCAATTCACTTTTTGAAAGCGTGACCACTTCAACGGTGTCCGCATCTGGAATGATGCTGTCCAGGCGGTTGCCCAAAGCGTCATAAGCGGCAGAATTTCCGGAATATTCGTGGTTATTACCGTCAAGACCTATACGGTTTACCCCAATGCAATAGCTCATGTTCTCAATAGCCCTTGCCCTTAACAAGGTATCCCAAGCCATCATGCGGACTTTTGGCCAATTGGCAACATATAGCAACACGTAATAATCTTCTACATTTCTTGCCCAGACCGGAAAACGCAGGTCATAGCAAATCAATGGGCAAATTTTCCAGCCCTTGAAATCCACGATCGATTTATAGCTGCCCGACGTATAGGTGTTATGCTCTCCCGCAAAAGTGAATGTGTGCCTTTTATCATAACTGTCAATGCTTCCGTTTGGGTGGACAAACAAGAGGCGATTGTAGTAACTGCCATGTTCTTCTATGGCCAAACTGCCCACAATGGCCACATTTTTTCTGGAAGCCCAGTCTTTCATCCACGACACTGTTTTACCTTGCATGGATTCGGAAACTTTTTGTGCATTCATAGTAAAGCCCGAACTGAACATTTCGGGCAATACGATGATATCGGCATCGTTGATGTATTGCAGCTTTTCGGCAAGGAATTGCCTGTTCTGTTCGGGATGTTCCCAAACCAGATTGGTCTGCACCAAGGCGATATGTAGTTGTTCTGCTACCAGTTTATACTTTGTTCAATTTATTTTTTGCTTTGTCCTTATCAGCTCTGTACTTATCGAGTTTTTTGAGCCATTTTTCCTCATCATTGGGAGAAAGTTCGCCTTTGCGTTTCAATTTTTCAAACTTGGCCTGGTTTTGTTCAAATTTTTTGGACGCTTTTGAAAAGGCATTTTGTGCCTGTTGTTTTTTCTTTAGTTCCTTTTCGGCCGCTTTACGCTGTTTTTCAGCTTTCTTGAGCTCCTTTTCAGCTTTTTGGCGTTGTTTTTCTGCCTCTTTACGTGCTTGTTCTGCTTCTTTGCGTTGTTTTTCTGCTTTCTTGGCTTCTTCTTTTTTAGCCTTTTCCAATGCCTGGGCCTCTGCTTCTCTTACCTTTTCTTGTGCCATCAATTCTTTACCGATGTTCTTATTGAGCTGTGCTTTGATGGCATTACGCTCGGTTTCGGTAAGGGTTTCGCTAATGTCCATACCCTCTTTAAAGATAGTCTCCCCCTTGACTTCATAGGTAGCCCCTTGATATTCTACTTTTTGGGCGTTTGAAATGATGCCAAGCGCCATAAATACGGTTACAATCCAGAATTTCATATCTCAAAGATTTATTGGTCTCTATTTAAAACACAAATATCGTATAAAAGTCACACATTTGGGATTATTTTAACGCCTTATATACTTTGCTGCGATACTCATCTCCGCTATCGGCTTCGGAAAAAAAATTTCAAAAAGAACAAAAGTGATTTGATTGTACAGATAGCTGGGTTGACAACATGTAATTGGCAATAAAAAGTATTGAAATCTCAAATTTGATAATTTAAAATTGCCTTCTTTTTTTGAGGGTTTTTATGTTAAACCTTTGCCATGCAAATCCCCATGGCAACCAAATGACATTTTACAAACACCCAAATTTCAGATACGGTTCAAGATTTCTGCCGCCCTCAAAAGGGTTTCATCAGTTTTGGCAAAGCAAAACCGCAATACCTTATCGTCTTTGTGTTGGTAGTTGAATACCGATATGGGTATGGCAGCAATCTTATGCTCTATGGTAAGCCGTTTTGCAAATTCCACATCGTTTTCATCGGTAATGCCTGTATAGTCCAAAACCTGAAAATAGGTTCCTTTTGACGGTTTGAGAGCAAACCGTGATGTTTTGATAAGGTTCAAAAAGAAATCGCGCTTTTGTTGGTAAAATGCAGAGATTTCCAGATAATGCATGGGCTCGCGAAGATAGTCGGCCAAGGCTTTTTGTGTGGGATGGTTCACGCAGAAAACATTGAACTGATGGACTTTTCTAAACTCTGACATCAATGCTTCAGGAGCGCAGCAATAGCCTACTTTCCAGCCCGTATTGTGGAACGTTTTGCCAAAAGACGCCACGACAAAACTGCGCGATTTCAAGTCAGCAAACAAGCATACACTTTGGTGCGTTTCGTTATCAAAAACAATGTGCTCATATACTTCATCGCTCAACAAAATGATGTCGGTACCTTTCAACAATGCTTGAAGTTGCAGCATGTCCGCTTCAGAAAACACCGTTCCGCTCGGATTCTGCGGTGTATTGATGATTATCATTCTGGTTTTGGCGTTGATGAGCTGCCGGACTTCATTCCAGTCCACCGAATAGTTTGGCGCTTTTAACTGTACGGACACCGTTATGCCACCGTTGAGCACAATGGCCGGTTCATAGCAGTCGTAAGCAGGATGAAAAACAATGACCTCATCACCGGATCTTATAAATGCTGAAATAATGGTAAAAATCGCTTGTGTAGCCCCGGCCGTCACGGTTATTTCGGTATCGGGTTTGTAGGACACGTTGTATAAACGTAAAAATTTATCGGCAATTGCGCTGCGCAGCTCCATAATACCCGGCATGGGTGCATACTGGTTATATCCGGATTTCATGGCCTTGGTTACCAAATCGGACAGTTTGGGATCGCTGTCAAAATTCGGGAATCCCTGTGATAGGTTGATGGCGCCGTGTTGTTGTGCGAGGCCGCTCATCACGGTAAATATTGTTGTGCCGACATTGGGCAGTTTTGATGGTTCAGTCATTGTTTCCTGTTGCTATATACATAAGCACATCGTTGATGCACTTGTCGAGGTTGTTCTTTATTTCATGATCCCAAAACCGAAAGACCGTAAAGTCCATATCAGCGAGTTGACGGTTGACCTCACGGTCGCGCTGCATGTTGCGCTCTATCTTCGGTACCCAGAATTTTTTATTGGTCTTGATGTCGCGTTTTCTTTCGTCCCAATTGTAGCCGTGCCAAAACTCGCCGTCGATGAAAACGGCCAATTTGTATTTTTCGATGGACACATCGGGCTTTCCGGGCAGTTTTTTGCTATTTACCCGAAACCGTATGTTTTTTTTCCAAAGCGCCTTGCGAAAGTACATTTCGGGCTTTGTGTCCTTTGCACGAATCTTGCCCATGATCTTTGAGCGCTTCTCGGTCGTGTAAAACCCGGAGGCTTCGTTAAATCTGGGCACTGCTATTTTGGGCTCTTCATATACCATAACCAATCCCAATAAAATTTGCTTGTCTAATATAGGGCATTTGCCATAAAAAAGGACAAATCACTTTCGGGTATAGTAAACTATTTTTTGAACACTGTTAAAAATTACGTTCTGCAAAAACAAAACGTTAAATCTGTTGGATATCTATCATAACAGAAGGTTTTGTTGCACAAAGGATATGAAAAAGATGTCGTATTTATTTTGGATTGATTGCTATTGATGTTGTGGTTCCATTGGTTTTTAGTGGATCCCATGTTTATTTTTTAAAAATACAAATTAGGTGTTTCACAAATATTGGTTTTCAGAAGACTATTATTCGGGATATTTTACAGACACTGTATATAAAATCCAAAATTTTGAAGATTTTAAGCTTCCGCTTACCTGATTCCAGAAAAAAACTTATCGGTTTTTGTCAAGGTGAAGTTGCTTTTCAAAAGGATAAATACCCTTGTAAAGAAAAATAAAGATTATAGTCTTTTCAGATCGAAAAATAAAAAAACAATGAACAAAAGAAAATGAGAAAACGTTTAGTTAAATTATAATTATCTCTTGCCAGACAAAGCCATTCGGCTCCAGACCACGTCATCCCTTTTTAAACCATCCCGAATATTTCACATAGTTGTTGGCTATCCTGTCAATCTCGCCAGAAATCAACTCTTTGCTAATGTCCTTCACTTTTCGGGCCGGCACACCGGCATAGATGCTGCCCGCTTCTACCCGTGTGTTTTGTGTGACGACCGCTCCTGCGGCAATGATACTGTTGCTCTCCACCACGCAATCGTCCATCACGATGCTTCCCATCCCGATCAGAACGTTGTCGTGAATGGTACAGCCATGCACAATGGCATTGTGGCCAATGGACACATTGTTGCCAATGGTAGTTGGCGATTTTTGATATGTGGCATGGATTATGGCACCATCCTGCACATTTACTTTGTTACCCATTTTTATGAAATGTACATCGCCCCGTATCACGGCATTGAACCAAACGCTGCACGCATTTCCCATAACCACATCGCCCACGATGGTGGCGTTTTCTGCTATAAAACAATCTTCGGGGATTTCCGGAAATTTACCCTTTACGGGTGCAATGATGGGCATAACTGTATTTTTTTAGCTAAAATAAGACAAAAGTTCGGCTTTTCTGGAGGCAGACACCATGATTTCCTTGCCGTTGCTCAACACCACACTGCCGCCTTTTCCTTTGACATATTTTACAATCTCGTTGACGTTTACCAAATAGGACTTATGAATCCGTGCAAAGCTGGCACTATCCAATGTGTCTTCAAAATACTTTAGGGTTTTGCTTACCAATTTCTTTTTATTGTTGTTTAAGTAAATTTCGGTATAATTATCGTCTGCCTTGCAATATAAGATGTCCGAAGTTTGGATGACCTCAAAACCGTCTTGCAGTGGTATGGTAATCTTGCCATCAACAGTATTGGTCCTTGGAGCCAAAACCCGATTTTGCAGTGCGTTTTCTTTTGCCTTTATGCCGGCAACATAATCTACGGCCTTGATAAGTTCATCGATAGAAACCGGTTTCATAAGATAATAGGAGGCGTGGGCATTGAGAGCATCTACGGCATAATGGTTGTAGGCTGTGACAAAAACCGTTTCAAAATCGATATCCCCCACCTTGTCGAGCAGGTCAAAGGCGTTGCCATAGGGCATTTCTACATCAAGAAACACCAAATCCAACTCCAAGTTACGAAGAAGTGCCAAGGCTTCTTCAATGTTGCAGGCTTCACCCAAAATCTGCACGTTGGGGCAATATTTCTTGAGATAATTCCTTAAAATTTCCCGACTTGTCGCTTCGTCTTCGACAATGATGGCGTTTAGTATCATAATCAATCTTTTTTGAGTGTCACAACGACTTTGGTGCCAACATCTCCCTTGTTTCGAAAATCGTCCACTGTCACATCTACTTTATCTTTGTACATTTCGTTGAGGATGGCCACTCTTTTCTTGATATTGCCCATTCCTTTGGAGTTCTGTTTTTTCTGGTGTTCGGTTTTTAGTTCTTTTGATTTTTGGCGACCAATGCCGTCATCGGTTATTGCAATGGTAATTTCGCCATCGTTCTTTGGGGCAATATGGATGTCCAACCTGCCCTTTTGGCTTTTGTAGCGCAGCCCGTGCCACACTGCATTTTCAATATAGGGCTGCAAGAGCATTGGCGGAATCTGGAAAGCATCGATCTTTACGCCGTCGTCAATGGTTATGGCATAATCAAATTTATCCTTAAAACGAAAATGTTCCAATTTTGTGTAAAGCTCCAAAAGTTCAATTTCCTTATTTAGTGGAATAAAATCTTCGTCGCTGTTTTCGAGAACGGAACGCATCAACTGTGAAAAATCGGAAAGGTATTTATTGGCCGTACGCTCATCATTGGAAGCAATAAAACTATTGACGGAATTGAGGGCATTGAAAATAAAATGCGGGTTCATCTGGCTGCGCAAAGATTTTAGTGCCAGCAAGTTATTGGCAAATTTTTGCTGCTTGATGTACTTGTACATAAAATAGGCCGTGACCAATAGCAAAAGTACACCACCGAGCAGCGAATATATGATAAGTTCTTGGCGCTTGTTGCGTTCGGCGGTCAGTTGGTAGTTGCTCTGCGATAGCTGCCGGTCGGTTTCAAGACTCGCAATACGGTTTTGCTTGGCGGCAATTTCACGACTGAACCGCGCCGCTTGCGATATTTCCTGTTCTTTTTTTATGTAAAGTTCATCGACGACTTCTGTGTAAGCTTTGTAGGTAGTGTAGGCTTTTTCGTAATCGCCCGATTTTTCGTAGAGGTCAGAAAGCTTTTTGGTAGCATCCTTTTTGACCACGAGGTCTTCTTTTTTGTCCGCCTCTTCTATACTTTTTTCGAGGTAGGTAATAGCATTTGAATAATCGCCCTGAAGATAATAGGCATTCCCTATTTTGTAATTCTGTTTCTGTGGTGTGAGCGGGCTTTCGTTGGTAATGGCAGAATCACGCACCATCTCGTTGACATCGGCCAAAATCTGCTCACGCAGTTCTATTTCGGTGTCGTATGCCTTATTGGTGTTTTGAAAATCGGCGACTTTTACCTTTTCTTCTACCGCCCTTTTTTTGTTCTCTTTGGAGGCGAGGATCAACGAGTTTTGAAAATAATCCTGTGCTTTGTCAGTCTTTCCGAAGGCGTTGTAGGTCTGTGCTATTTTGGAGTTAAGATCGGTTTCTTTTGGGGCGATTGCATTTTTTTGGGCTATCTGCAAACCATTTTGGTAGTTTTCAATGGCTTTTTCAAAATTTTTGATAGCAGAGTACGTATCTCCCAGACCCTCGTAGAGCAATACAGCTTGATACTTTGGCAAGCCGTTTGTATTTATGGAGGCATACGTATCTATGCTTTCCTGATAGTTTTTGTTGCTTCCGTAAGCCTTTGCCAACTTTAGCTTCACATCACTGCGGTTGCTGTTCTGGAGGCTGATCCTGTAATTGGAAACCGCAAGATCATACTGCTTCCATTCCATATAGATATCACCCAGCAACTCATATGCCTGTGCATTTTCTGAAACAGAACTACTTTCGGCCAATGCCTCTGCCACAAAAGCAATACTCTTTTTTGCATCTTTCTTTAAATGCACAAAAGCAGAATCCAGTAACCTGTTAAAAGCTTTGACACTCTGTGTTTTATAATTTTTAACGGGTTGTTTCGGCTCTACTGGTTCAACCTCAACGGCTATGCGCTCATTGTTTTGTATGGTATAAGTGACCGTTTCAAAATCTTTATGACGAATGGTAATCTCATCGCCTTTTTTTACTTGGATACTAAAAGTGCCATCGAGGCCTGTCATGGTATAGCCGCCGCCATTGACCTCGACATTTGCCTTTGGTATGGGTTTGTAAGTGTCGCTCTCCGTTACTGACCCCCTTACGATAAAGTAACCCCTGCCTTCGGCCCTTTCAGCCTTTTGTTGTGCGAAAATGGACTGGGCCACCACAAAAAGCAGCACAAAAAATTGATATCGATAGACGTTTCGCTCCATGGGTTATATGAAAGAATACCAAACTTACTTACTTTAATTGATTAAATAAAATTGCACCCTGCCAAAAAAAGCCATTCATACGGCCAAATATCCACCGTTAACTACCCCAACGGTAGCATAGGCGCAACCAAAGTACCCAATGGCTCATTGCGGATTTTTTCAGAAAAATGTTGGGTTTAGGTTTACCAAAAAAAAACTGACCATGAAACATTTTATTTTGACTGCCCCTATTTTTATTTTATCAATTTCCATGTCTTTTTCGCAGCACAAGGGCAATTACAACGACGAAGACTTTAAGATTTCGAGACAAAACATTGCCATGAGCGGCAATGCCAACATTTACAATCCAACGGTTCAGCAGCATATCAATGAGATATTAAACCCAAGCAACATACTCTCCATAGATGTGAAGGCACTCCATAACATCAAGGCAACAACCTATACAGCGGTGTTCAATCTCTCACAAATAGGCGAAACCGCCGAAGAGGCCAACCGGCTTATCAATCAGCGCATCGACGGTGTCAAGAAAAAACTGATTGCCATTGGGATATCCGAAAAAAACATTATCGTTGATGTCATATCATTTGTACCCAATTATGAGATAGAAGTCCAGAAAAAACTGTTCAGCAAGACCTATACCGAAGTGCCCAGCGGCTTCGAACTGCAGCAGAACATCCATGTCCAATTCACAAAAACGAGCCAATTTGAAGACATCTTAACAGCTTGTGCCGAAAACGAGATCTACAACCTTGTCAAGGTTGATTACTTCATCGAAAACATAGCAGAGGTTTACAAAAATCTTCAGGCAGAACTCCTAAAACTCATCGAAGAAAAAAAGGCTTATTACATCGCCTTGGGTTTTGACCTAAAAGACTACAATGTTGCCATTGCCGATGACAAATTCTGCTATTTGCCCAAGGATTTTTACCGTAGCTACCAGGCTTTCAACAGTATTTCTTTTGAAGCCATAAAGAAAAACAGAGGCGTAACGACTGCCAAAAAGCAGACCTCATATTATTACGAACCGCTATCGTACCAAAACTTTGATCTGGTCATCAACCCCGCCATTGTGGAACCTGTCATCCAGATAGGCATGAACATCAAGTTGCTCTACACCCCAAAACCCAAAGAGCAGAAAACACCAGCTACCAAAACCGAATTTGTCCATAAATACTATGTGGTTTCTCCCAACGGCACTATCGATGTCAAAGAATTGAACACCGGAAAATAGCATTTACCTTACAAACGTTTGGGCGTTCCCCTTTGTTGCAAAAAAAGCAACAAAAGGTCGCGCTATTCGTTCCAATCTTTTTGCTCGTACCTCACAAAAAGGATTTTCACTGCTATCGCTAACGCAATCCTCCTTTTTTGTGGGTAACAAACTGTAGTCAACAAAAATCATGACAAAAAAAGAACGATTGACAGTGGACATCGCACACCCCTAAATACTTTAAGAGTTTTTTAAGAAAAATTAACGCCGGCATACCTTTTTTTCATTTTACTTTGTCGAACAAAAAAACAAAGATGGCCGAATCCGTATTTCAAAAGGACAGAAACAGCCCATTGACGTTCAACTTTTTTCACACATCACTAAAAACCTGTTTTTATGAATTTTAAATTCCCAAAAATCATCACTGCACTTGTTTTAGGTATTTTTTCGGCTGGAGCATTTGCGCAAGAGGGACCACAGTACGATTACGTGGAAGCCTTCAAGCCTTTCTTTTACAAAAACAACGGCACCGAAACCCGATCTGCAAGCGGGCAACCCGGCCACAACTACTGGCAGAACAAAGCCGATTATAATATCTCGGCAACTTTGAACGAAGCCACCAAACAGATTTCCGGAACCACAGAAATCACGTACACCAACAACAGTTTTGACAATCTCGATTTTCTATGGTTGCAACTCGACCAAAATTTGTTCAAAAAAGATTCTCGCGGCAATGCCGTTATCCCGATGACCGGCAGTCGTAACGGCGCTAATGGACAAGAGTTTGACGGAGGATATAACATAAAATCGGTGAAGATTGATGGAAAAGCTGCAAAGTACAGAATTACGGACACACGAATGCAGATCGATCTGGACACGGCACTTAAAGCAAAGGGCGGCACCACAACTATCAAAATAGAATTTTCGTTCACGTCACCAGATTACGGTTCGGACAGAATGGGCGTTGATGAAACCGAAAACGGAAAAATTTTCACGCTTGCTCAATGGTATCCGAGAATGTGCGTCTATGATGACATCTCCGGGTGGAATACGTTGCCATATTTGGGCGCCGGAGAATTTTATTTGGAATATGGCGATTTTACGGTTGCCCTTACCGTACCTTCCAATCATTTTGTTGTAGCCTCTGGAGAACTGGTGAACGAAAAAGAAGTCTATACCCAAGCACAGCAAAAAAAATGGAACGAAGCAAAAAACAGTGACAAAACGGTAATTATCCGTTCTGCTGATGAAGTAAATGCTGCCCCAAAAACTGCTTCCGGAACAAAAACCTGGAAATTCAAAATGCAAAATTCAAGAGATTTTGCCTGGGCTTCTTCCCCTGCATTTATACTGGATGCGGCGAGGATCAACCTTCCGAGCGGCAAAAAATCGCTGGCAATTTCGGCGTATCCCGTAGAAAGCAACGGCGGAAATGCATGGGAAAGATCAACTGAATATACCAAAGCATCCATAGAACATTACTCACAGCAATGGTTTGAATATCCTTATCCTGCCGCCACAAATGTTGCCGGAAACGAAGGTGGAATGGAATATCCGGGCATTGTTTTCTGCCACAGAACATCCAAGGGAGAAAGCCTTTGGGGTGTTACCGACCACGAATTCGGGCACATCTGGTTTCCGATGATCGTAGGTTCAAACGAAAGGGTGTACGCTTGGATGGACGAAGGTTTCAATACATTCATCAACGGAATTTCAACCAAAAATTTCAATAACGGCGAGTATTACCGTAAACGAACACTTCAGCAAATGTCAATGGCATTTAACAATGATAAATTGGAACCAATTTTTGTCAGTCCGGACAATATGAAGGAGCGAAGTCTCGGGTTTTTGGCATATTACAAGCCGGGAGCCGGCCTGCAGATGCTGCGCGAAAACATTTTGGGGCAAGAAGTTTTTGACAAAGCCTTTCGTGAATATGTAAAACGATGGGCGTACAAACATCCAACTCCTGAAGATTTCTTTAGAACGATGGAAAACGTTTCCGGTGAAGACCTTTCTTACTTTTGGAGAGGATGGTTCATCAACAAATGGCAAATCGATCAGGCCGTTACAAGTATAAAATATGTAAACGGCGATTACAACAAAGGCGTACTGATAAAATTAGAAAATATCGGCCAGCTTCCTATGCCTACAACTGTTGAAGTTACTTTTAAGGACGGCACCAAAGAAACCCAAATTATCCCTATAGAAGTATGGAAACGCAATACCGAATGGACATTCAAAATGCCAACAACAAAAGAAATTGTTTCTGTAAGCATCGATCCAAAAGGCGATTATCCAGATAAAAACCCCGCCAACAACACTCTCAAAATGGATACAAATACCGTAGCAGAAATAATAAACTTGAAAGATTATGAAGGCACATTCTCTGCTTCGAATATTCCTAACGCAACATTCATAATGAAAGTGAACAATGACCAGATGACAGCACAGTTTACCGGTCAACAAGCTTTTCCTTTGGAATATGAAGGTGACGGAAAATTCGTATTTGACATGGCAGAAATCGAAATCCAGTTTGCTAAAGACAAGAAAAGTTTCGATTTTACCCAAGGAGGACAGCACAATATGACCTTCACAAAAGAAAAATAGTGTCCTTTGCCTTGGGCAATCACTTATGCCAAACAGACGATGTTTGCATCAAAAGTAAAAAAGCAGTGCTTCTTCAGCACTGCTTTTTTTTTGTAATAGGTTTGTGCAATTAGCACTCTGAATAATCTCTTGGCTTTGTTAACAGAAAAAAGAAAGTTTCCGGAAAACGCTTGGTTCCTTCATTGCGACCCAACTGCTATCGGAATTGTTCAGAAATTTAATAAAATACTAAAGTTCAGTAATTTATAACAAGCCGAAAAATTCAGCTTTACAGCAATAGCTTTTCGGATACTTTGTATGCTATCAATTTACAGCAGGGCAGTCGCACTCGTACTTCTCGCGCTTACAGTTAAAGTTATAACCCAAAGTCAACTGGTGAAAGCCTCCATTGTTGAACACCACCGAATTGGACTGATAGGAATAGGTGTAGGCAAACACAAACTTTTTGTAATCCACGCCCAAAAACGGTGTGAAATACTGTAATTTTTGGCTGCTCACCCCAGTACCTTCCAAAAATTCGGCACCGTCAAGGCTTCTTCTGTAAGACAATCCGCCCCAAAGTTTTCCAAACTCCATCTTTTTATAGACCTTTCCATTAATGTCAATCGAAGATTCTTTGGTACCGTCTTTGTACATGAACATTACAGAAGGTTCGTAGCTCCAATCGCTACCGAACTTGCTAAAGACATTACCAATTGAAAACAAATAAGTGCGCAAATTATCAAACTTGTAAAGCCCGTTTTCATTGGAGTTGATGCCATCGTTATTCAAGACGTTCTTGACCGTGGCATGGGCATAAAAATCAATAAAGTGGTAGGAAAACCCAAAATCGATGTTGAAGTTAGTAGAACTTTGCTCAATGCCGGCAATCAAATCGTCTGGACCATCTTCCAAGAACGTGGTCTCATCCAATTTATACTGTATAAATCCGGCACTCAAACCAAAGGACAGCATATTCAAATCGATTTCGTTCCTTGAAAACATCAAATGGTGCGCATAGGTCAAAGAAGCACCGGTCTGTGAGTGGTAACCGTTTTTGTCATTGTACACAATAGCGCCCAGTGCCGATGGCGAATCGCCCAACCTCCCATTGACACTCAAGGTCTGTAATGCAGGGGCATCATCAATGCCAAACCATTGTTTCCTGGCGGTCAATCGCACTTTGGCACAGTTTGCAACACCCGCCATGGACGGATGGATCAAATAATAATTGTCAGTCAGGTAATCAGAATAAATAGGCAAGCCCTCTTGTCCAAATCCAAATTGGCTAATCAATCCTGTAAATGCTATCAAACAAAAGCGTTTTAACTTCATACTTGTTTTGTCTTTTCAAATAAAAATGCGCCTTAACTATTTTATTGATAAGTTATTAACGGCCCATTTTCACTCTGGGGTAAACCGATATTTTGTACCGGCATGGCTTATTTGTGGGTTCATTCACTTCAGAAATCCGGTAACGGATTCTGGAACCCACAACCTTATTCTAAATCATAAAAAATCAAATGGTTAATCAAAAAAATGTCGTCCAAATTTTTTGTTGCCCATTTACAGGCGGGGAATTTACTAAATTTTAACTAATATCTTCTCGCTTTTGACATAAAAATGCGAGTTTAACATTTATTGGATTTGTCAATATTGGTTTTTTGAGCTTTATGTTCCTTTAATCATTTTCCCATTTGAATTTAAATATCCGTAACTTTGCCTATCAAATTTGTACACCATGAAAATCACGATAAAGAACACCACCAACCCCACCATCATAAAGTTTGAGGCCGATGGTTTCCTTACCCAGCACCAAAGTTTTGAGTTCAACAACATTGACGAGGCCACAGCATCGCCACTGGCACAGCAGCTGTTCTATCTGCCATTTGTAAAAAAGGTCTATATCTCGGGCAATTTCATTGCCGTAGAACGCTACAACATTGTGGAATGGCCGGACGTACAGGAAGAAGTCGCCGAACAGATCGAAGCTTACCTCAACAGTGGCAACCCGGTGGTAAAAAGTGAGTCTGCTCCCAAAAAAGTGCCCGTTACTGTCTATGCCGAAAGCACGCCAAACCCATCGGTAATGAAATTTGTCGCCAATAAAAAATTAGTGGTTTCTCTCCACGAATTTATGTCCATTGACGAAGCTGCCCATTCGCCTTTGGCAACAGAGCTTTTCTATCTGCCATTCGTGAAAAGCGTGTTCATGGACGAAAACTATATTTCCATTACCAAATATGACGTTGCCGAGTGGAGCGACATTGCAAACCAGCTTCGCGAATTTATCAGAAACCATATTGAAAGCGGAAAAGCCATCGTCACGGACAATGCTCCAAAACCAAAAAATGGCACCGTCCAAAAACCAGGTCAAGACTTTGATTCCCTTGATGACACTTCAAAAGAAATCATCGATATCCTTGAAGAATATGTAAAGCCGGCAGTTGCGAGCGACGGCGGCAACATCATGTTCGACTCTTACAATACTGACAACAAGACTGTTAGGGTTGTGCTTCAAGGTGCTTGCAGTGGCTGCCCATCCTCTACCTTTACCTTAAAAAACGGTATAGAGAACATCCTGAAACAGATGATGGGAGACAAAGTTCATTCGGTAGAAGCCATAAATGGTTAAAATATTCCTTATATTTATACTGAAATTTAATTGTTTAACTTAAAACAAAAAATATGTCAGTACTAAAAGTTATCGAGATATTGTCCAGCTCAAAAGAAAGTTGGGAAGACGCAACACGTAGTGCGGTAAAAGAAGCATCAAAAACGGTCAAGAACATCAAATCTGCCTATGTGCAAGAACAAAGTGCCGTGGTTAAAGACGGCGATGTCAAGGAATTTAGGGTCAACCTAAAAATAACCTTTGAAGTGAATTAATACTTCGACCAATTGGAAATGAGGCTGTCCTAAAACTAAACTCTTGTTACGCTACACATGTTTTCAACTTATTGAAAATCACCGGTAAACAATACAGCAAGATTCCGAAACAGGTTCGGAATGACAAGTGCCAACGGTTTTGAGACAGCCTTTTTTTATAGCACCCAATGCAAAAACCGACACACAACAAACTCGCTTCTGAAAGTAGTCCTTACCTGTTACAGCACGCCCACAACCCTGTGAACTGGTATCCGTGGAACGACGAGGCGCTTGCGCTTGCCAAACAACAAAACAAGCTTATCATCATCAGCATTGGATATGCCGCCTGCCATTGGTGCCATGTTATGGAATCGGAAAGTTTTGAAGATCAGGACGTAGCCGAAGTCATGAATACACATTATTTGAGCATCAAGGTGGATCGCGAAGAACGGCCCGACATTGACCAAGTATATATGGGCGCCTTGCAACTGATGACCGGGCAAGGCGGTTGGCCTCTTAACGTGGTAGCATTGCCCGATGGCAGACCCATATGGGGCGGCACCTATTTCCGCAAAGAACAATGGATTAGCGCACTTGAGCAGGTACAGGAGCTGTACCAGAAGAACCGACTGAAATTATTGGAATATGCAACGCGCCTCGAACAGGGACTGAAAACTCTTGACACCATCATCCCAAACCAAAATGAGCCCGAATTTGATATCGGTTTTATCGCCAATGCCATCAAAACTTGGTCTGTGCAATTTGACCATCAACAAGGAGGCACGAAAGGAGCTCCAAAATTCATGATGCCCAACAACTACCAATTCTTGTTGCGGTTTGCCTATCAGACCAACGACAACAGTTTAATGGACTATGTAAACCTCACGTTAGAAAAAATGGCGTTTGGCGGTATCAACGATGCTATTGGCGGAGGATTTGCAAGGTATGCAATCGATGACCGCTGGCATGTGCCACATTTTGAAAAAATGCTGTACGACAATGCCCTGATGGCAAGTTTGTATGCGGACGCTTACAGTGCTACCAAAAGACCACTTTACAAAGAAACTCTTGAAAGTATCCTCGATTTTGTGAAGAATGAACTCTCTGGAACCGAAGGAAATTTTTATGCATCACTTGACGCCGATAGCCTCAACGAAATAGGCAAAATGCAGGAAGGCGCCTATTATGTCTGGCAAAAGGAATCCCTAAAATCTATCTTAAAAACCAATGGATTTGAACTGTTTTCTGATTATTACAATATCAACGAAACCGGACATTGGGAACACGGAAATTATGTGCTTATCCGAAGTGAAGCCGATAGCAGTTTTATCAAAAAACACGATATATCCATTAAAACCCTTGATGAACAAAAAAAAACATGGAAACAGGCACTCTTGCAAGCACGAAACAAACGCAAAAAACCTCGACTTGACGACAAAAACCTCGCTTCTTGGAACGCTTTAATGGCAAAAGGCTTCTTGGATGCCTACCGTGTTTTAAAAAAATCAGAGTACCTGGATATTGCCAAAAAAAATGCAGCGTTCATTCTTAAAGCTTTCCTGCAAGAAAATGGAAGCCTAATGCACAGCTACAAAAATGGCAAAAGTACCATCAACGGGTATCTTGAAGATTATGCCACAGCCATAGACCTTTTCAGTACATTGTACGAACAGACCTTGGAACAACAATGGTTGATAACTGCAAGAAATTTGGCAAATCACACCCTCGACCACTTTTTTGACGAAAGAAGCGGTATGTTTTTCTTTACATCCGATACAGATACACCTTTGATAACCAGACCCATAGAATACAGGGATAACGTGATGGCTTCCAGTAACTCCATAATGGCCAAAAACCTGTTCCGCTTGGCACATTTTTTTGACAATGCCCATTACTTGAACGTTTCCATAAGGATGTTGAACAATGTAAAATCTGAAAGTACAGACTATGCTTCCGGATTTTCAAACTGGCTGGACCTTATGCTCAATTTTTCAGAACCGTTTTACCAAATTGTAATAACAGGCCAAGCGGCACTGGAAAAAATTACCGAGCTAAATCAAGTATATATTCCAAATAAAGTACTGTCGGGCAGCAAAACTTTAGAGAACTTACCCATATTGGCCAATAAATTAGTGGCGGACAAAACCATGATTTATGTTTGCCAAAACAAGACCTGCAAAATGCCAACGGAGCATACCGAAAAAGCAATTGAACAATTAAACATCAGAACATGAAAACAATCCCTGTCATCCTGATTGCTGTCGTTATCCTCGAACACCTGTATTTTATGTACCTCGAAATGTTCTTGTGGACCACTAATAGAGGCATCAAAGCTTTTGGGCTAAAATCAAGACAATTTGCCGAAGAGACAAAAGTTTTGGCCGCCAATCAAGGACTTTATAATGGATTTTTGGCCGCAGGTTTGATTTTTGCCGTATATAAAAACAATTCGTCCTTCATCGCATTTTTTCTATCCTGCATCATACTTGCGGGCATCTTTGGAGCCGTTAGCACAAAGCAAATCCGGTTATTCTATATCCAGTCCTTGCCGGCAATACTGGCATTAATCTTATGGACGGTATTGTAGCCTAATCCGGTTTTGCTCGATATGCTTGATTGGCACGCCTGCTTTGAAAAATAGATAAAACTTTAAAAAGGCTCTCAAAGCTTGTTTCCCATAAATTCTTTGAGATAGTAAGGCTCAAAATAGGCGACATCCTCAAAGTCGTTGCTTTTGTATTTTTCAAAAGATAACATTGCCATTTCTTGTACTGATGGAAATTTATGTTCGATGAACATTGCATTGGGATGACTGATTATGCTTTTTGCCTTTTCGACACCATCTCCAATGAAACAAACCAAGCCATCATCCAGTAAATCCTTGAACGACGTTTCGTCCAAAATTTTGGCTTCCGTAGGACATATTTGACGGTGGTTATTGTCAAAAACGGCAGTATACACTTCCATACGCCTTGCATCCAGCATTGGAACTATTGCCCCAGGGGTATTTTTTACTTGCAGTGCCAAAGATTGGAGCGTATCTGTAGCAATCAACGGTTTCCCAATTGCAAAACAAAGACCTTTTGCGGCAGACACACCAATGCGCAAACCAGTGTAAGAGCCGGGACCTTTGCTTACGGCTACGGCATCCAATTGCACGGGTTTTAAGTTGGCACGTTCCAAAACTTTTTTAATATACACATGTAATAGTTCGGCATGTGCATAGCCTTTGCTGTTGTTTTCTTCCAGGGCCAGCATCTGGCCGGTTTTGGCAATTGAAACAGAACAATTGGTCGTGGCGGTCTCTATATTTAAAATCAAAGCCAAGCTTTATTTCTTTTTTTCGGCATCTGTGCCATCGGACGCTTTGCGCTGCACAATCTTGTCGCCGGGATTTAGTGTCTTGGAAACAAGTCCGTAAGGCCCGGTAATGATTTGATCACCGGCTTTTAAACCAGAAATGATTTCAATCTTAGAATCATCTTGGATTCCGGTTTCTACAACACGAAGTTTTGCTTCTCCGTTATTTGCCACAAATACACATTCAAATTTTTGCTCATCTTTTGTTTTGGGTGTATCGGAACTTGTTGGGGATTGGAACGATTTTTTGGTTGATGTTGTGTCGTTCTTGATGACTATGGCGCTAATGGGCACGGATACGATATTGTTCCTCTTGTTGGTAATGATATCGACAGTAGCGGTCATACCGGGTCTAAAAGGCGAATAGTTTTCTGGTCTGTCTTTCATCAAATCGGCATAGGATTCTTTCAAGATACGTACTTTCACTTTAAAATTCGTAACCTGATCGGCTGTTAAGGTTGCTCCTGCGGAATTGGCTATCTCTGTAACCACTCCCCTGAACTCTTTTTTAAGATAGGCATCAACTTCTACAATGGTCGAATCGCCTATATTTACTTTTACGATGTCATTTTCATTGACATCGATCTCGACCTCCATATTGTTCAGGTTTGCCACTCGCAATATTTCGGTCCCTGCCATTTGTTGCGTACCTACGACGCGTTCGCCCAACTCAACATCGAGTTTTGATATTGTACCGCTCATGGGCGCATATATGGTTGTACGTCCAAGGTTATCGAGGGCTTCATTGACAGAAGCACCCGCGCTTTGAACATTATAATAAGCAGATTGTCTGTTGGCTTGGGCTATTTCATATGAAGAAACCGCCTTGTCCCAATCGGCCTTGGAAATGATTCCTTTTTCAAATAATAACTTGTTTCGGTCATAATTCAGTTGAGCTTCTTTTAATGAGGCTTCTGCTTGTTCGAGTCCTGCCTTTACATTTTTGTAACCAGCTTGCGCCCTGTTGACAGCAGATTGTATCAGGTCTGGATTGACCCTCACGAGCAAATCTCCTTTTTTTACCTGCTGGCCTTCTTTAAATGGCAGTTCAATGATTTCTCCAGAAACCTCGCTCGAGATTTTCACCTCGATCTCCGGTTGGATTTTTCCGGTGGCCGACACCTTTTCAACAATATTGGAGAGCGTTACTTTTTCGATATCAACTTCCTTTTGATTCCCTTGTTTTCCAAACAAACCTGCTTTTTTGCCGCCAATAAGGAATATCAACAAAAGCAATGTTATGGAAACTATAATGGTAATTTTTTTTCTGCTCATGATGGTTGATTTTTCTGATTTGATATGTTTCTGTTATAATGGATAATCAAAATTTAAGTTCGGTTATCGGGATGCCGAAATACAGTTCGATGACTTTGAGTTTAAAGATATAATCGTATTTGGCACGGTTGAGTTCTATTTTAGCGTTGTCGTAACGAAATTTTGACTGGCTGAAATCGAATGCATTTGTAAGTCCAATATCATAGCGTTCTTTGGCATATTCATAGGCCAATTTCTGGGATTCCAATGCCGACTGTGCGGCTTCATAGGCTTTAAAGGCTCCTTTAGCATCCACATAAGCTTGATAGACGGTAGATTCGAGGTCGAGTTGGGCCTGTTGCAGTTGGTATTTGGAGCGTTCATAATTGATCTTGCTCCTTTTTACATTTGCTTTGGAATTCAATCCATTTAATATAGGAATGTTGAGCTGCAGTCCGTAAGCAATCCCATCATTGAGATAAAGCTGTTCAAAAAATGGGTTGGCACTGGCCAATTGGGTTATGGTATTGGGATATTCGCTAACCACAACTTGACCTGTTTCTTCCACAATCCCTATGGGCTGAATTACCGTGGGATTGTTGGGGTCAATCTGCTGTATGTAAGAAGTTGCATTGGTGTACCGTGTGTCATACCCAAAGAATGCCGACAAGGTTGGAAACATTGCCCCTTTTGCGATCTGCATGTCCTTTTTGGCCAGTTCTACATTTTGTTCTGCTATTTTGATTTCTGATCGGGTTTCTTTGGCTTTTTCGATGATTTCTGATACATTTTTGTTCGAAATACCCTCATCAATGATGTCGTAACCTTCGTCTTCTATATCAAAATTCTGGTAATCTTTGACCAATAGCAGCTGTGCCAAACTTATCAATGAAATACGTACCGCGTTCTCTGCCATAACGATGGATTTCTTTTCACTGGCATCTGTAGCTTTTATCTCCAAAAGGTCTCCCTGTGGCAAAACACCGGCATCGACCAACTCCTGTGTTCTCGAAAATTGCTCTTGTGTCACGGTATTCTGCGATTTGAGAACATCGAGATTGGCTTTATTCAAAATAACCTGTAAATAATTGTTAGCAACCATCAGGGTAATATCATCCTGCATTTTGGACAGATTGTATTGTGCAGCGATTTTTGAGATCTTAGCGCGTTGGGATTGTCTAAAATTTCGCAATCCATCAAACAAGGTATAGCCTATGTTGATTCTCCCTGAGACCGACAGGAACGTTGTGGTCTGTGCATTGTTGGTCAACGGGTTAAAACTCAAACCCGTATTTTCGGAAGCCGAGGCGCTGGCACTGATGTCTGGCAAAAAGTTCCCCAAAGCCGTCATGGACTCTACATCCGTCAGTTCAACATCAAGCTCGCTCTGTTTTACAGTTATGTTGTTTTGCAGGGCATGCTCAACACATTCTTTCAGTGTCCATTTCTTAACTTGGGAGAAACCGGTCATCCCAGACAGAAACATTAAAAAGATAATTTTTTTCATAGTAACAGTATATGTCTATATCTGTACAAAAGCGTTACAGGTTAATGCATTTTTTTGAAAAAAACCTTTACAAAAGTGCTTATCGGGCCTTTTTCTTTCTTAAATACTTCCAGTAAATCATAAAACCGATGCCCCCTACCAATATATAGGGAATTACCATGAGGTAAACGATGCCGTTATTGACTCCTTCTGCCGTTGATTGTCCCTGTTCGCTTTCAAGTACTGCACGGCACATGGCACATTGGGCATCTGTTTGCAAAAATGCAAGCAGTGCAACTATTGTGACAATGATCTTGGTTTTGATACTATACATAATAAGGTGAGATCATGATATAGACGATTACACCCGTAACGGAAACATAGAGCCACAATGGAAACGTGAAACGGGCGATTTTTTTATGTCTGGCAAAATCATTGGTAATGGCCCTGACATAGGTAATCAAAACAAATGGGATGACGGCAATGGATAGCAATATATGGCTGATAAGGATAAAAAAATATATATACCTCATGAAACCTTTGCCGCCATATGGCGTGGAATCGCTGGTCATGTGATAGGCCACATACATCAACAAAAAAGCAACAGAACACACAATGGCCGTTTTTATCAAACGTTCGTGGAGTTTTATTTTTTTGTTCTTGATGGCCACAAAAGCCGCAATCAGCAATACAGAGGTAATGGCATTTATGGATGCATAAATGGGCGGCAAAAATGACAAGGGTTCTACTTCAAAACCAAGTCGCTTCAAATTGACGCCAAAGAGAGCAGCCACAACAACCGGAATGGTGATGGACAACGCCACAATCCATTTATTGTACTTGCTTTGTGCCTTGCGATCTGTGTCTGTCATTTTTTATTCTTTAAGGAGTTGGGCGATATCTTCTTTCAAAATGCTTATCTGCTCCTCTTGCCCTTCTTCATCGGTTTTTTCGGCTTCGGATATCATTCCGTTGTAGTAAATTATGGGGTTACCTGAAGCATCCTTTCTGGAGCGTATAAATCCATTTTTGTCGATAAGAGCAAAATTTCCCGAATGTTCAAAGCCGCCTTCGGCATCTTGGTCTTTGGCCGTATATAGATTGAAGCCTTCGTTGGCAAGTTTATATATTTGGGATTCTTCTCCGGTCATCAAATGCCAATTTGGATGGTCAATGCCATAAGCCCGGGCGTAATCTTTTAGGATTTCAACCGTATCGTGTTCCGGATTGATGGTGAACGAGGCAATGCCAAAATCGTCATTGTCCTTGAAACTGTTCTGTATTTGCACGAGATTGGAATTCATCCTTGGGCAAATGGTGGGACAGGTCGTAAAAAAGAACTCTACTACATAGACTTTGCCTTCAAAATCTGTATTCTTGATTGTTTTGCCGTTCTGGTCAACAAAACCGAATGGTGGTACTTTTCTGGCCTTACCATTTATTTCAATAAAGGCCAAATCGTTTGTGGCAGCTTTTCCGTTATCAGTGGGCTTGTTGAGCCTATCGCTTTTGACGATGCTCTTGTCCTTGATAGCATCTACGATCCTGGGCACAAAAATAATCCCAAAAACAAGGATGATAAAAGCTATCCCAACATATGAATAGTTAGTTTTCTTCATTGCTTACGTCTGACTTTAAACTGTTTTCCCTTCTCGTTGCCGCATCAAAAGTGCCTTTGCGTTTTTGCCTATACTCGGTAAAAAGGATGCGCATATCTTCGCTCATCTTGTTTTTTAATTCTGCCACTTCTATTGCATTATATCCCAAAAGTCCATAAACAGATGCTTGTCTTCCCCTTTCGGCATCGCTCCTGTCATCCATTCTGCCTCGTTGGTTGAGATCCTTGTCAATGATGAAGATTGTGTTAGTTGCCAAGTTGCTGTCAAGTGGCAAATCGCTGCCGAGACTGTTGTAGAGCGCATTGATGTTTTCATCATTAAGAAAAACAAAATGCAAGTATTCTAAATTTTCATAAGCGCTAACAACTTTTTGAAGTTCGTTCGCCCGATCTTCAGCACCCAAAGGCACTACAATGACAACCTGAAATTTTTTAAATCCTTTGAACTTATCATACACCAACTCCTTGACATTGGACAGTGCCGTTACTTTCGACATAGGGTCGTTTCCAGCAAATCCAAGCACGGAAATATGGTTGGCAAATGCAACAGTGGTATCTCCAACAACCAGGTTTTTTACTTCCATGACATTGCCTTTTACAACATCGAGAGGATTGTAATGGTGCTGTGCCGGGTACAAAAACAGGAGAAATGTCACGGGGAGAAAGAACAATATTGCCAATACCAGATTTCGTTTTACCTGCTTTTTTTCCATGATGCAAAAATAAAAAAGACGGTTCAATTGACCGCCCTTTATAATGTTTTTAACTATTGTTTAAAAATCAAATTTGATAAAACCGGAAGAATAAACTTCTTCAACATAGCCGCCTTCTTGCAAGAGGATAAAAATCAGATACAAAATCAGGAAAACGGCGGTCCAAACGACCATTCTCCTCAAAGAGGCGGTTTCGTCCCTCATGTGCATGAAATCCCAAGTGATGTAGTAGGCTTTGACGATGGTCAAAATGATGAAAATCCAATTAAGTATCTTCATTCCCAGAATGTGACCCATAAGGACCTCCGGCTTATAGATACCGAGGATGACCTCAATAGCGGTTACAATGGTGAGGAGAATAAGTACTCCCCATATTTTCTGGGTATTTGACTTGAACTTTACTGTTCCTCTTAATATCGATAGCTTATGTGCGTGTGCCATTTGCAATAAAATTAATCTTGTTTATACGAGGTAGAAAAATGTGAATACGAAAACCCATACCAAATCTACAAAGTGCCAATAGAGACCAACCTTTTCGACCATTTCGTAGCTTCCTCTTCGTTCATAAGTACCCAATATGACATTGAAAAATATGATGATGTTGATGACCACGCCCGAAAAAACGTGGAAACCGTGGAAACCTGTAATGAAGAAGAAGAAATCGGCAAACAACGGTGTGCCGTACTCATTAACATGGAGGTTAGCGCCTTCCACTACGTGCAGCCCATTGTTTTTCAACTGCTTTAAAGACTCACTTCTAGAAAGTACCGTTTTGTGTCCGTGTTCGTTGATAACCTGTGTCCTGACCAACAGATCGGGGTTTGCTTCAAAACCGGCCACGACCTCTTGTAAGGTATAAGTAGGCAACGCGCTTTCGCTAGTAAACCACAGACCATTTTTACGTTCGTGCTGTACCCTGTCTCGCTCTCCAACTACTGCAAAATCACCAAGTGCGACCCTATGCCCTTCGGTATTCACAAACTGCAATATGTTACCTCCTTTGGTTTGTATAGCACCATAATCGCCTTTTATGAAAGTAGCCCACTCCCATGCTTGTGAACCAACAAAAATGGCTCCTCCAATAATTGTCAAAAACATATAGAGGGTCACTTTTGCCTTGTTCATGTGATGACCGGCATCAACCGCAAGTACCATCGTGACCGATGACATGATGAGTATAAAGGTCATGAACGCCACATAAATCATTGGGTGCTCTTGTCCATGCAAGAACGGGACGTGGGTAAACACCTCATCGGCAATTGGCCAGGAATCAATAAATTTAAACCTTGAAAATCCATAAGAAGCCAAAAAACCCGAAAATGTCAGGGCATCGGAAACGATGAAAAACCACATCATCATCTTACCATAGCTAGCCCTCATCGGTTCATTGCCGCCACCCCAAACTTTGTTCTCGGCTTCAGTAGTTACGACTGTACTGTCCATATTGCGTGATTAGTGTTAAAAAAGCATTAAAAGTTGCACAAAAATAGACAATTATTTTAACCGATAAAATATCATCTACCAAAATTGCACGAAGCAGGGCAAAAACTTTGGCCCTTTAGCTCAATGTTAGCGTCAAAAATGACGTAAATTTATTTGACAAAATAAAGGAACAAAAACAGGTACAGCCACAATAAATCAACAAAATGCCAAAAAATAGCGGCCAACTCAAACCCCAACATATTGCCCGGTGTGTACTTTTGTTTAAAATGATTATAAATTACCACCAATAAGCAAACGAGCCCAGCTGCAACGTGCAAAATATGCACCATGGCAATCAGGTAGATAAAGGACATCGTCACATTACTGGTAGGCCCGGTAAAATTATACCCGAGATCGATGATTTCCTGAAAACCCAAAAATTGATTTGTAATAAATGCCAAACCTAAAACCAGTGTGGACAGCAGCCAAACAGTCGTCATTTTTCTATTGGAGGCTTGTAAGGCCCTTTTTGCCAAAAAGAGCGTTACACTGCTTAAAACAATAACTATGGTGCTGGCCCAAAAAGCATCGGGGATCTGAAAGTCATGCAGCCAGTCTTCCCTACTCTTGCTGACAATAAAGGCGCTCGTCCAGCCCATAAATGACATAATCAATGAAATGATGCCAAACCAAAGCATCATTTTTTTTGCCCTGCCATGCTTTTCTTCAAAAGTTCCTTCTGTTAAATCCATTATCTCAAAAATTTATCTATAACATACACAATTTGCAGCAACGTAATATAGGACACACTGGCAAGCATAAGTTGCTTTGCCGCTTGTACGGTTCGCTTCTTAAACAACAACAATGCGTATCGCAACATGAACAGCCCCAGAACCAACACAATTGCCGCAGCCACATATGAAAGCTTTAAATCGCCCGTAAACCCAAAAACGGGAATCAGCGATGCCAATATTGTCCATACGGTATAGAGAATGGTCTGTGCAGCAGTCCCTTTGTCTTGCTTTCCGGTGGGCAACATATAAAAACCACCTTTTTGGTAATCATCAAAAAGAAACCATCCGATGGCCCAAAAATGAGGAAACTGCCAAAAAAATTGGATGGCAAAAAGGGTGCCCGGCTCAATGCCAAAATCATTTCGCGCTGCGACCCAGCCCAACATAAACGGAATGGCACCAGGAATCGCACCTACAAAAACCGCCAGAGGCGTTTTGGTCTTCAACGGCGTATAGGCACAAGTGTACAGAAATATGGAAATGGCCGCATACATCGCCGTTCTTGGATTAATGATGTACAACGAAACCACGCCCAAAACCGTGAATATCACCGCTATGGCAAACGCCGTGTTGACAGACATACGCCCTGCGGGGATTGGCCTGTTCTTGGTGCGGTCCATAAGGACATCGAGATCGCGTTCAATAATCTGATTATAGGCATTAGAAGCACCGACCATAAAATAACCTCCAAATGCCAGTAGCACCAATGTGGCAAAATCTATCTTATCAACACCCAACAAATAACCTGCTATGGATGAAAACACAACACTAAGCGACAACCCCATTTTGGTGATCTGCTTAAAATCGTATAACAAGGAAACTGATTGGACTGATGTCTTTGATGTACCCAAAACCAAAATAAAATTTTAAAAAATGCCCAGCGATTGCAAAGATACCTTGAAAATTGGTTATGGGCAAAGGCTTGGATAAGTAAATTTATAAATAAGAACAATCAATTGTCGATATACCAGTTGAACAGATCGGTCCTTAACCCCAAGGTGAACCAAACCGTATTGCTTTTGACAGCTTTGGCGTTTTCAGCTTCAGGATCAAAATTTCTGAAGCTTATATTGGTAAAAAGCTTGAGATTGGTCACGGGATTTACAAGATAACCACCATTGAGTTCCATTAAAAAGGTACTCGCCTTGTTTCCTTGGCCAATTTTTACACCATTGTCAAAAGGCCTTTCATAGTAGTTCCTGTAGATATCGCCACCATAACTGAAATTGTCGTCTTCGGTATTGAAATCCATTCCTCGGGTCCCAAAAATTAATTTGGCATCAGCAAACCACCTTCCATAATCGTAGCGGCCAATCAAGACCAGCTCGCTGAAGTTAGCGCCCCAAAGATGCGCCATGGGTTGGTTGTTATGGCCATAATTGAGAACTATGGTGTTGTGCGAGTAGGTATATGGCCTGACTCTGTTATATTCGGCTTGGAGCAGAAGGTTATCGACGTTAAAGGCATCAAAGTATTTGAGCCCCAACTGATATCCATACTTGTTCTTCCAACTTTTATTGCCTCCTTTAACGGCATCGAGTGAAAATTCATCAAGAATAAATTGCCAATAGAGGTTTACCTTGTTGTTCCACTTATATTTTGCCGAAGCGCCAAGAATGGCATTTCCGGCATCCTGGCCCGTTTCAAACTCTATGGCCCTGTAAAAAATGATCGGGTTCAGATAGTTGAGGTCAAAACCCCTGTCATTGGTATTGGTCCACATAACCGACTCAAACAACCCAATATTCAAGCGCTTGGAAACATTATAGCTCAAATAATGGTTGGCAATATACTTGGTTTTGAAAGCTCCGCCCTCGGTCACTTCCCTTCTCACGTCCCGCAATGAAGTCCAGGTATTGGTGTATTTGATTTTCCAAAATTTGGTGTTCATTTTTATATAAGGGTATGGACTGGCCACATCGCTCTGCAAGAGTGACCGATAGCCATCGCCAATGAAATTCTTGCCATGTCCAAACTGGATATTGATAAAATCAGCGGGCGAATAGGATAGATACCCTTCGGCCACAGGATAATCAAAACCACCATCTTTAAACGTTTTGGAAACACCCCGCCCGGGTACAATGGCTGGATCGCTTTCCGTTTTTAAACTATAGGCATATGCATTGTAATATTGGGCAAACCGTCCCTGGCTTTCAAATATTGACGCAGAAAAATTGAGTTTTTTTCCCACGCCTCCTTGGATGAATATACCTCGGGTGTTGTTGTACGTAGAACTAAAATCTGCCTCGGTATCCTTGCCCACCTGAAAGTCAAAAACCGGATCGAGCGTAAACCAATAATCCCTGCCTTGCACTTGCACCAAATGTTCGTCCCACAATTTTCTGGACCACCAGCCGTCCGAGCCTTTCAACAAAGCGTTTTTTTCGGAAACAAAATCATGGTAAGGCGCAACCTCGCTATACACAAACGGCTTGACCGCCGTGTGGCTGTTGGTGCCCAAGGCATTCATTTTGCCGTCAAAGCGGGCATAGAAATGGTGGGTAAATGGAATGTTGAGCTGACTGGAAAACTCTTTATCATCGTATTTGACCATCTCATCAGTAATGCTGTCATATTCGTTAGAAACGGTCTCGTTCAAATCTCGGGTCTTTTTGGCATAGCTTGCAATTTGTTGCTCACTTTTTTCGATGTCCACAGGATCGACCAGAGGGATTTTTATTCCAATAGAATATTGCACAAACGTGGGTTTACCATTATAGGTGCTTGGTTCCACTTTTGGCAAACCGCCAAATACACGTCTTGTTTCTTCTTTTAACTCATCGTTGACGGCGTCAATGTAAATGACTTTGATGGCGCCTTCTGCACCAACCTCAAAAAGTACGTTGATATCGCCTTTGTAGCCTTGACCACTCACTTTTTCCGGCACGTTAAAATGTTCAAAAATAAACCTGTTCAGCTTGTTGTTGAAGCAGTTTTTGAGATTTTCAATGGGCTCTGATTCACATCCGGGAAATACCGGGGGCTTTTCGTTGGACCCAATGTTCTGCGCAATGAGCAATGTGTGAGCAAATACAAATATCAAAAGTAAGAGCTTTTTCATAAGTGGAATGTAACCTAAATATTACCGGCGAAAGATACTATTTTTTTCAAATAAGCGAAGTAAAAACCGTTGTCAAAGGGTAAGCTACGGTTTTTCATAACCGCGTTACTTCTATACAGCATAAAAGGCTTTAGACAAGTTGTATATATCAGAAACTGTCATTTTGAGCTTTTTCATAACTGTCATTTTGCAACAAAGGCAAAATTCCCATTTTATTGCATGGGTTGTTACATACGTTCTGGAAGTATTGTCAACAATTTGCCTTTGTTTGTATTTCACAATCTGAACCCTAATGTTTTGGGCGCCACTGTCGCAATAGCCTGCAGTCAAGCCTGCGTTAAGTTACTTTGGGATTGCTTGGCCAACTTTTCTAATACATGTACCTGTAGCGATTTATTATTTAAAGCGAAAGCGCAACTTGTGAAGACCGTGTCAATTTCCATTTTATTGAAATCAAAAGACCAATGTAGTGTACCAAAAACAGAAAACCCATCCGAAATTTTTGGATGGGCTCACGATGTTTGAGTTCTATCTGTTTATTAATCTTGCACTTGGAACAGGATTGGCAAAGAGTAAGGCACGGTTACAGGTTTTCCCCTTTGCTTACCGGGTTGCATTTTGGGCAACATCCCGATTACTCTTTTTGCTTCTTTTTCCAATCCGGGATGTGGTGCCCTGGCCATAATATTAACTATATCGCCATTCTTGTCGATTTTGAAGGTCATGATAATACGCTGTTTACCAGAAAGCCCAAGCTCTCCAGCCAAATCGGTATTGAATTTTTTGTTTACAAAGTCGCTGATTTTCTTTGACATACAATCCCTTCTTGCGGCATTTGTCTTTTCTTTTTCACAACCAGGAAACACAGGAACGTTTTCAATGACTGTAAACGGTATCTCTTCCTCCTCTTCAACTTCCTGAACCTTTACCTCTTCAGCCTTGACAATTTTTTCTTCCTGACTGGTCTCTGTTGACTTGATGACGGTTTCCTCTACTTCTTTCTCGTCTTCAACGACCTCGATTACTTCAGGTATTGCTGGCGGTGGCGGTGGCGGTGGAGGAGGTGTTAAGTTTTGCTCTGTAATCGGAATTTCCTCTTCCAACTCATTTTCCATAACCAATTGGCCAATGTCGATAGCCTCCTTATCGTATGTCTTGTAATTGATGGCGATATAGGTAAACAAAAGCATCAGCGCAAGCCCGACCGCGAAATAGATAGAACTATTTCTGCTTACATCGGATTTTGGATTTTTTTTTGGTTCCATGTTTTTGTAATGTTTTTAAGATTGCTAAATTAACCAATAAATAGTCAAAAAAACAAATGATTAATTAATATTTACTATTCGCCTGAAGACCAGCACAAATACAATTGCGGTCAAAACCCCTAAACAATTTGCAAAAATGTCGTAGACATCTCCTGTTCTGGTCTCGGTAAGGGTTTCTTGTAAAACCTCAATAATTATGCCACAAATCAAAGACACCGTTACGGAAAACACAATTTTATATGGCGTTCTCCTAAATCTAAAATGGTTGTACCACAACAGGGTCATCACCATATAGGCTCCGGAATGGTAGACCTTATCATCAAAAGAAGACCCGAGCTTTGGCACTTCATTTAGATTGATCAGGCTCATAGCCAAGATAAAAGCCGTATAGCAAAGAGCTAACGGGAATGCTGTTTTTTTAAGCACCAATGAGCTGCTTGTAGCCATCGGCAGATAGCAACTGGTCAACCTGCGATAGGTCAGAACATTTTATTTTGATCATCCAGCCATCGCCGTAGGGATCAGAATTTACATTTTCCGGCTTATCTTCCAATAGGCTGTTGAACTCAATGATTTCTCCTGACAATGGCAAAAAGAGGTCAGACACCGTTTTTACGGCTTCGACCGTTCCGAACACTTCCTCTGCGTCGAGGGTTTCGTCAAGCGTTTCAACTTCTACATAGACAATGTCACCAAGTTCGCCCTGGGCAAAATCGGTTATGCCTACCGTGGCTACGTCGCCTTCAATCCTGACCCACTCGTGGTCTTTGGTGTATTTTAAATCTGAAGGTATATTCATCGTTAATTTTTTTGTTGCAACAAATGTAATTTTTAATCGGGTTTATTTCAAAATTAATTTCCAAAATTATACCTCAAGGTTATGCCCGATCGAATGGTCGTTTGCGGGAAAGCTGTTGAGATGGCATATTCCGAAAATGTATAATCAAAATAGAAAATGCCCGTCAGGTACTTGCTGAACGCATAATCGGCTTTGTATTTGATGCCCCAAATAGTCTGTCCGGAAGTGATCTGGTTGTTGTCCAGGTCGAGGTATCTAATGATGGTCTTGTTGTCTCGAAGCGAAATATCGAGAGACATATTGAGGTCGCTCTTGATGATTTGTCCCGGACCGGCAAGTTTTGATCGGATTCTCACATCTTTGAACTTATATCCCAGCCCAACAATGTACTCCATGCCCTGAATCTCGGTCAGCAGGTTGTTGTCAAAACTCAGCGACAAGATCCTATCTTTTTTGATCTCCGTAAGAATCTTCACGGAGTTTTTCATCTCAAAATCAATCTTTACCAATGGACTGAACTGTTCTTCAAGATTTATGTTGCTGAATAGGGTTTGGTTTTTATAATTGCCAGACTGGTCAAAGACATCGGGGTTTTGGTCGTCGTATTCTTGTGTCCTGTCTGGTGCGATGTAATCCAGATTGGTCCTAAACTGGTTGATGGTATAGCTCGATCTGTAACCGTGCGTAACTGAAAATCGTTTGAAATTCTTTTTAAACCACGGCAATCTCATGAAACCGGTGTACCTCAACTGCCAGTTAGGTATAGGAATATTCCTGAAGGCCCCCAGTTTTACATTATCTGGGTCGGAACCCTGATATGCCGACAAAAACGATGGCAGTAAGACCCTCTGGCTGTTTTTGCCAAATCCTAACGGATATCCCTCGGCATCCAAACTATAGTTGGTGTTACCATAAAACGCTCTTGCGAGTCTGTGCGCAATCACCATTCGGTTGGCCTTGAAATCTTCAAAAGCATCCGAATGTATCTCATCGCTCTTTCCAAATGCCGTCTTGATGAGTGCCGTGGAAATATTGAAGTTGCCATATGAATTTGGAGTGAGGTGATTATAGTCGAGCTCGCCATCGCCATCAAGGTCTTCAACCCTGAAGTTTTCACTGAAATTCTTTGAATATGTCCTGTTGCCGTTAAGGTCTATCTTCAGGTCCTTGATAATCTCAAGATTTGCCGAAACATCTAGGATCCGGTTGGCAACTTCGGTGTATTGTTCGTTAAAATCTGGGTAAACGGTCAGCCAGCCATTTCTTGCCACCATATCGCGAATGTCGTTCTGACTGCCAAAGGTGTAGCCCAAAGTCGGTTTTAAGGTGCCGATAAATCCGGGCGTGCGCAAATAACCCGGCAGATAGGTACCGTTGTTCTCAGTGTAGTTGATCTGTATGCGCTTGATCATGGTCAGGACATCAACAAATGTATTGAATGTTTTCTCACCCGTGCTCAATGATGCGTTGCCCGACTGACCGGCATTGGTCCCTCTGGACAAACCAGTTACATTTGAGTCTTCGTTTTTACCCTTACCGCCGTCCTCTTTTGAAGGAACTACGGATCGTCTTGCTGAAGCGCCAGAAGTCTTACCGGTCTTTTTTACCAATCCTAAATATTTGTACAGTTCTTGCATGTTGAGCGTCGAATTGATAACATGGGTATTGGCGTTTTGAATGGTGTTGCCCAAATTGTACACATTGGTTTCGAGGGTCACCGGATCGGTTATGGGCAAATTCATGTTCAGATCCGAACCCTTTTGCCATTGGAAATCTCCGGTATAAGAATATGTGGCCCTTAAGAAACTCAAAGTCGGTATTTTGTAGAGTGGAACTTCATAATTCACCTGTAACCGCTGGCTCTGGATGTTGGGATCGCCAAAATCAAAAAAACCGTCCCACACGTCGAGCGTTGGGTCTTGCCTGCCATTTATTCTGTCATCAATAAAATAATTCCTTACTATATTGCTGTTGGCGGCCGTAAAGTTGAAACTCAAGGCATTGGTAATATTGTAGTTAATGGCATATTGAAAATCAAAACGATAGTCCCGCCTGAAGAGTTCTTCTAAACCTATATTATTTCCCGTAAGGTCAACCTCTCGGAATTTCTGTTTGTTGAATTGCCTCAAGATGTCCGTATTGACGGAAAAACTGGTTGGTACTGGGTTAAAATTGAAGTCCTTCAGTATCTTCCAATATCTTCCTGTAAAAAGCGAATCGTTCTTTTTAAAAGGTTCAATGCTCTTTGGCGTAAAACTATAACTGTAATTGGCTCCTGCCCTGACCCTTTGATCCAAAGAATTTTCAATTTCAAAATCACGGTGCTCAACTTTGTTGTACGAATAATTGAACGTTAAATTTTCCACATCGTAAAAGTGTGGCTTTGCGTCGCCCGTCTTTGTCTTTCTAACACCTATAAAATTGATACTCTGTCTCTTGGTGTAATTTTCGTTTACTTTTAGGATTGAATCCCTATTGTTGGTGTTGTCCAATTGGGTCTGCAATTTTATGTCTCTGTAAAACTCGTCATATTCAGGTGTAATAATCTCTTCTCCCTGACCATAATTGAAAGGGATCTGGAGTCCCCATTTTTTTGGTAGCAACTGTCCTAAATTGACATTTGTGACCACATCGTATTGCTTTACATCTTCACGGCTCCTTTCGTTTGGTTTTTGCTCAATGGTGCCAAAACCGATGGTGCTTCGTCTGCCCGTGGCGCTGATATTTGCAAAATCTGCCAAATTGGTATCCACACTCAAAACAGCTGCCCACCCACCTTCGTTTTCAAGGTCGGCAAGCCTCAATTCGTTGAACCACACTTCGCCACAAACATTACTGACACTGTTGTTGCGGATCCCTACCATAAGCACCCTGATATCGCCAAAATTAGGGTTTCCTTTTATAGCCACACGTGTTTCTCCTACTTCAAAAGGCTCGCCGGCACCGATTTCTTGAACACCATCAGATGTCACATTATAATAGGTGGGATCTATGTTTGTGAGCGTGCCATTACTGATACCTATCGACTTGATTTCCTGTAAGACTTTCAATTCTAAATTGATTTCGTTCTGGCTGGGCCAAACATCGGTTGGTGACAAGCTCCCGGATGAAACGGTCAATGGCACGGCAATCTCATAGAAATTTTCGGTAAAATCATTTCCCATTCGTATAAAACCCACAAGGTCACCATCGCCAAGCAGATTGTTATCTTGCGGCTCGGCGTGCATAAACATGCGAAGCTTTTTATACTGTCGCATATCGACGTTTATATTTTTGAAAACGCCCCTAGCATCTGTCGGTATTAAATTACAAACTTCTACCACAAGCGATTGTTCATTTTGACGAATGATGTTGTTGTTGTTGTTAAGCTGTTCTAGTTCAACACCCGGCGGCAACACGTAATTGCCGTCATTTTCTTGCAGTCCAATGACACCCACGCTGAACTCTGCATCGGGACTGTTATTGGTTGCATCATTGTCAAGATCTTGCGTGTAGCGCCTCCAATCGCTTCGTACCAAATCCAATGTTGCGAAACGGAGTACCGTGGGTTGGGTAAATTCTTTTAGGTACATCCTCGCAAAACGTATGGATCTGACATCTGAAATTCCGCCTATGGCTCTAGTGGGCTGTGTTATCGGTATCCTGAACTGGTACCAGGTCACCTGACGGTTCTGCCCGTTGGGAAGTGTCACATTCCTGACTTTTATATCGTTGATTAGAGGATTGTTGGCATTTAGCGAACTTTGATTGATATTTACTTCATATTCATAGTAACTATCAATCGTGTTCATGGTGTTATCACGGTTTATATCCTCTACGTCGGGCTGGGTTGTTGAACCGCGGTTAGTATCGGAAAACACATCGGGCGAATTGCCTTCAGGACCATTGTAGCGCTTGTATCTTTGGAAAATATCTCCTTCGGTGTTTAAATAGTAAACATAATTATCATTTGAAGGATCCGGTCCAAAACTTGCTCCGTTTGGAATGTACAATGCTTCTTCGGCATCATCAAATCCATCATAACCTACATCTTGGTTGGCACGCTCGTCTCCAGTGGTCGAAAACGCATAAATAAGGGACTGGTTCTGCGGTACCACATAGGTAAATGCTGAATTGAGCAATGGCTGTATGTTACCATCTTGTGGCAACCCGTTCTCATATTGCTTTCTCCCATCCTTTAGGATATCTTCGGAAATGTTCCCCAGGTTGAAGGTGAGCTTTCCACCTGGATTTGAGGTATTGTCCAAAAATGGATCCTGGATCCAAAAATCGATATATTCTACATTGGACTGCTCAAAATCGGTAGTGGTTATTGCTCTGGTAATACCCGCCCAGCTTTGCAATGGATTGCTCAACACATTGTTTTCTGAGCCGGGCTGAAAGTTGTATGGCCCTCTTTCACTTGGGTAATATGCCAAATCCAACGTATTGATCACCGTACTCTGTCCTTGCACGATGTCCACCTCCGGAAAAATTTCGTCCACGAAGACACGGCGGGCGTAAAGATTGGAAATATCATCATCGGAAATACCTCCAGGGCGTTGGCTGCTATAAAAAATTGGATCGATGGAATACCAGTTGAGCATCGCCCTGTTGTAGCCGTTCTGGATGCCATTATCATCTTCAGTAGGTCCTCCAATACCAAGTTCACGTGGCCTGCTCGACAAGAACCAGGCTTGGGGCGATAAGAGATCTATGGCGCCTTGTGTGCCTTCAAAATCATCGACATAGACTGTAGCTTCGCCATCAAAATTGGTGCCTTTGGGGGCTCCTGGGGCCAAAAAGGCAAATTCGCCCCTTACGGAAAGATTGGATGGCGCATCGGTATCGATGTTGGGCAATTTGTTTACCAATCGGGTTAAAAACGGCAACTCGGTTGAGTAATTTCCGTAAATCCCAAAAATGGTATTGTTAATGGATTCTGAATTATAATTGGCCTTTTGGGTTATCGGTCGTTCGCTCAAGTTCAAAACCGTGGCACCCATAACGAAGTTTTGGTTAAATTGATGTTCCACATTAACGCCCGCAAACCTTCGTGTCTGTTGGCCAAACACGGCATTGTTTTCTACTGACACATTGATTGGCGTGTTTGACGCCTTTAGGGCTTCATCCAAGATCTGGACCCGACCCAACTGGTAATTCACTGTATAATCGATACCTTCTACTAAAACCCGTCCACCGGCTGTGACGACCACAGAACCTCTTGGCACGTTGAAGGCCCCGATCGGAATCCCATCGCCACTACTGGATTTATACCGCCCTTTTATCTGGAATTTGTTCTTTTCGCTATGTTCCAAAGCCGCTGTTTTTGTGGTCTTATAGAGCGCGTCATAAACATATTTTTGTTGGTTGGGGTTAAAAATCTGGCTCGCATAATCAGCTTCATTGTTACCGGGAATCCCATCATCGTCAAGTACGTCAAAGAGGTATCTTCCGAAAGGTTCAACTTTTGTAAAAATTATTTTTCCGTTTTGTGTTAAAACCGTCATACCGGGAACAAAATCGAAGAAGCCGTCTCCCCCTTCTTGTGGGTCGTTGTTTGAATTTAATCGATCCAGGTGGAACAGACGTATCAGGGGCGTGTCAATAATTTCGCCATCATCTGTCGGGTCAAAAGGGGTGTTGTTGTTAAATGTTGGAAATGTGGTACCTTCAACCGGTTTTATATAGTTCAAAGGAGATGCTTCTGTATAAAAAATATTTAGTCTGAAATCTTCCTGGCTCAACTGGAAAGCACCGGTGTCGTAGATGTTTTTCATCATCAAATTCCAAATTGGTTCCTCAACACTGGTAATGGCACTTTTCAACATTTTCAAAATGAGGGTTTGGTTGTTGACGATCTGGTTTCCTGTAACGGGATCGACATTCACATCGGTAGCATCTATGCCGTCGTTGGCAAATTCGCCCACCTGAAACACTTGTCCTCCAACGGTAAATTGGAAAGCCACTGCCAGGATTTCATCATTGAGCAAACGCTGGTTCAAGGAAATGTATCCCAATTGCGAATTGAGGACAAAATCAGTGCCTTCATTGAGCTTTCTGGCATTTTCGAGCTTTCCGAAATCATAACCTTCGTTGGCATTTGGCAAAATACCTTGTTCAACGGTGGTTATGCTTCTAATCAATTCGTTCAATTGAGAGCCGGGCCCACCAATATTCCTTGGGTCAAAATCGTTATTGCCGTTATCCGGATATGCATTTGGTCCTACGTTCACAAATCCAGGTGGTGGCGCATCCAGGCCTATGACGCTCGATTCTCCCAAATCCTGCAAGGCTACAATATTCCTTACATTGTTTGTTTGGTTGTTCCTGTTGGTTACCCAGACTTCAATACGTGTAATCTGGACATTGGTCTGCAGGAAAGGATAGCGCAACATGACGGCATCATAATTGTTCCTAAAATACTGTGCCAGAAAAAAATGCCTGTTTTCGTCATAGTCACGTGCATAGAACTCAAATTCTTCAAGTGTACCGCCACCCTGTGCCACTACCGATCGTGATTGTGATTTTTGTTCGGAGAACACTGCCGTTACCCTTGTTTTGCCAAACTGGAGTTCTGTTTTGACACCAAAGAGGCTTTGCACCCCGGTAACCAGTGAGCTGTTGAGCGGCATGCTCACGTTACCCACTTCTATTTTCCGGATGATATCATCTTCGGTAGGTGTGTATTCCAATTTGATAAGGTTCTGGAAATCAAAGGTTGATTCGGTATCATAATTGGCAGTCACCTGAAGTCTGGTCCCTACTTTACCAAGCAAGCTCAAGCTGATTCTTTGGTCAAAGTCGAAGGTAAAGTTGCTTTGGTTTCGTGGTGAGAACGCGGGGTTTTCTTGCTTGGTAAACATGACTCCCAAATCCATCTCGACCGAACCTTGCGGGATGACCTCAATGGTATTTCCCCCAAATATTGTTTCAAAAAACCCAGAATTGACATAAAACTCCGGTAAAAGGTTTTTTTGTTGTTCTTCAGCCCCATCCTTTTTGCCTTCGGCTGCATCAATTTTTTGTTTGTAATAAAGCCGTTGCTGTTCTTGCAAGACCAATTTGTGGTATTCTGCGGGTGTTAATATTATCGGGTAATTGATATTGAAGTTTCCGATGGTTTCCGTATAAATGTACCTGTCAGAAATAGGATCGTAGGTGTATTTTGAAACAATGCTGCCTGGATTGGGCATATTGATAGTGCCCATGGAATAACCGGTATTGGTCGAATCTTGTTGTACGGGATCTTGTGAAAAGGACCATTGGCCCATAAGGAGGAATCCTATAAGTACCGTATAGAAAAAAAAGTTTTGAAAAGTATGGCTAGCTGTACTCAAAATCGTTATAGGTTTTTTAAGGCTTCCTTAATTATGGTTTCCACGTTTGCATCAGGATTGTTTGATACCACTTTGTCCACAACCCGTTCTGACTGTTTTCTGTTAAACCCGAGAACATCCAAAGCGGATAACGCTTCTTCCTTGCTCGTATTGCTCGTCGCAGTCGAAATTTCATCGATGTCGTATATCTTCAGGATTTTATCTTTTAAGTCGAGAACCACTCGTGCTGCTGTTTTTGCGCCAATGCCTTTAATTGATTGTATCAGTGCCACATCGCCATGGGCAATGCCTTCCCTGACCTGTTTAGGGGTCAATGAAGAAAGCATGGTACGGGCCGTACTTGCCCCAACACCATTGACGGAAAGGAGCAATTTAAAAATCTCACGTTCTGCCAAGGATGAAAAACCATACAAAGTATGGGAGTCTTCCTTGACGATGAAATGGGTATAGAGTTTCAGGTTCTCTTTATCCGGTATCTGCGAATAGGTGTGCAACGAGATATTGATAAAATATCCGATACCATTGCAGTCTATGACGACGTCGGTCAAATTTTTTTCAACTAATTTCCCTTGTATGTGAGTAATCATCTACGGGCTTGGTTAAAGTATGGTCTCAAATGTAATAAAATTATTTGCATTACAAAGTTGATTCTTTGGCAAACGAAACCTTTAGTTCCTGTTCTCTCTTTTCCTTCTTTTGGGCATCAATCACGGAAATTGCAGTCATGTTGACTATCTCGTCCACACTGGCTTCAAGTTGAAGGATATGCACGGGTTTACGCATACCCATCATTATGGGCCCGATGGATTCGGATTTATTGAGTTCTTTGAGGAGTTTGTAAGTGATGTTTGCCGATTCAAGATTGGGAAAAATCAAGGTGTTGACTTTTTTTCCGACCAATTTTGAAAAAGGGAACACTTCTTTGAGCATGTCGTTGTTGAGCGCAAAGTCGGTTTGCAGTTCGCCGTCTACAATCAAATCCGGGTGCGATTCATGTAGTAGCGCAACTGCTTTGCGTACTTTTGCTGCACCAGGGCTTGGCGAGGAACCAAAATTGGAATAAGAAACCATAGCGATGACAGGCTCCAAGCCAAACATACTCACGGTTCTGGCAGTCATGAGTGCAATTGTTGCAAGTTCTTCGGCCGATGGGTCAATGTTGATGGAGGTATCGCTTAAGAACATTGGCCCACGTTGGGTCATCATCAGATTGGTAGCTGCCGCACGAGTAGCCGTTTTGGCTAGCCCAATCAACTCCAGCATGGGCTTGAACACGGTTGGATAGCTTTGCGAATATCCGGAAATCAATGCATCAGCATCGCCCTCGTTGACCATCATGGCCGCAAAATAATTGCGCTCGCGCATCAGCTTTTCGGCAGAATAGAGTGTAACGCCCTTACGTCTCCGTTGTAACCAATAAACTTTGGCATATCGACGTCTGCGTTTCTCTTCCTCATCGGTCTTTGGATCAATGATTTCTATGTCTGCGTCAAATTCCAATTCGTTCATGAGCGCTTGGATGGTTTCTTTTCGCCCGAGCAAAATTGGAACGGCTATACCTTCGTCATAAGCAATTTGGGCTGCTTTCAGAACATCCATTTGATCAGCTTCGGCGTAGACCACACGTTTGGGATCCATTTTAGCGCGATTGGTCAATAACCTCACAATCTTGTTGTCAGAGCCAAGGCGTTCCATTAGTGTCTCCCTATATTCGTCCCAATCATGGATGGGTTCCTTGGCAACGCCACTCTCCATGGCTGCCTTTGCAACTGCCGGGGGAACTTGCACTATCAATCTGGGGTCAAAGGGTTTTGGGATGATATAATCCCGCCCAAAAGCCAATCTGGTTTCTCCGTAAGCGATATTTACTTGTTCTGGCACGTGTTCTTTGGCCAGTTTTGCTAAAGCCAAAACGGCAGCTTTTTTCATGGCCTCGTTGATCTTTGTGGCCCGCACATCGAGCGCACCCCTGAAAATAAAGGGAAATCCAAGCACATTGTTAACTTGATTGGGATGGTCCGAACGTCCCGTGGCCATGATTATGTCCTTGCGGGTACTTACTGCCAGTTGATACTCAATTTCCGGATCGGGATTGGCCATTGCAAAAACTATGGGGTTCTTGGACATTGCCATCAGCATTTCAGGTGTAACGATATTGGCTCTTGACAGCCCTATAAATACATCGGCGCCGTGCATGGCCTCCTCTAAAGTATCAATCTTGCGATGTGTGGCAAATTCACTTTTCTCTTCAGAAAGGTTTTCCCTATCCATCCTTATGACACCTTTGCTGTCAATCATTACCATGTTTTCTCGTTTGGCACCGAAGGCTTGGTACAGACGAGAACACGAGATGGCCGCTGCGCCCGCTCCGCTGATCACTATGGTCACTTCATCTATTTTTTTTCGGGCAATTTCCAATGCATTGAGTAAGGCCGCAGCAGAAATTATGGCCGTACCGTGTTGGTCGTCGTGCATTACGGGAATGTCGAGTTCTGCCTTGAGTCGACGTTCAATTTCAAATGCCTCCGGAGCTTTGATGTCTTCAAGATTGATGCCTCCAAATGTTGGCGCAATGCTCTTCACGGTTTGAATAAATGTTTCGACATCTTCCGTCCCAATCTCAATATCAAACACGTCAATATCAGCAAATATCTTGAACAGCAAACCTTTTCCTTCCATAACGGGCTTGGATGCTTCCGGGCCTATATTGCCCAGGCCCAAAACCGCTGTACCGTTGGAAATTACGGCCACAAGATTGCCCTTGGTTGTGTATTTGTAAACGTTGTTTTTGTCTTTTTCAATTTCCAAACACGGTTCGGCTACTCCGGGCGAGTATGCAAGGGACAAATCCCTTTGGGTGGCATATTTTTTTGTTGGAACGACCTTTATCTTGCCGGGGGTAGGTTTTGCGTGATAGACCAATGCCTCTCTTCGCCTGCTTTGTTTGCCCATAAAATTTGAAGTTTCAGAACATACAAAAGTAAAATATTTGTGGCAAAGCACCTATAATAATCGCAACAGAAATACCTACTTTTTGTATGCTGAATACCTTTGTTTTTGTGCTTGATGAAGAAAAATGAATGACCCTATTGCCAACAACCAACAATTAGGCTTTCATATCTGACAGTTTCTTTGGGCATATCAGTCTTTAATGAAATTAATATTTCGTTTCAAACCTTCAAATTTTGTTCGTTTGACCGCAGATTTCTGAAACACTTTTTTAAAAATATCTTCGGATATCTCTTCCCAATTTTTTTTGGTCATTGCCAGCAGTTCAGGGTGTGGGTTAAAGAGTGGCTCGCTATGCGATTTTGAAAAACGATTCCATGGGCAAACATCTTGGCAAATGTCGCAGCCGAATATCCAATCGTCAAATTTTCCTTTGAAATCCGTGGGGATGTTTTCTTTCAGCTCAATGGTAAAATAAGAAATGCATTTACTGCCATCCACTACATAGGGTTCGGTAATGGCTTGTGTGGGGCAGGCATCGATACAAGCAGTGCAGGTACCACAATGGTCAGTGGTTGGCAGATCGTACTCCAGTTCCAAATCGACAATCAATTCGGCAATGAAATAAAAAGAACCCACTTGCCGTGTAAGCAAATTGCTGTGCTTGCCTATCCAACCCAATCCACTTTTGGCCGCCCAAGCTTTGTCCAATACCGGGGCTGAATCGACAAAGGCCCTACCATGCACCTCGCCTATTTCTTCTTGTATAAAGTTTAATAGCGATTTCAACTTGTCTTTTATCACAAAATGGTAGTCGGTACCATAGGCGTATTTTGACAGTTTATAACTTCCGACGTTTTGGGTTTCTGGAGGAAAATAATTGAGCAGCAAAGAAATGACACTTTTGGAACCCTCAACAAGTTTTGTCGGGTCGAGGCGTTTGTCAAAATGGTTTTCCATATAGTGCATCTGGCCGTTCATGCCGGCTTTCAACCATTTTTCGAGCCTTGGTGCTTCTTGTTCCAAAAACTGGGCCTTGCTGATACCGCAGGACAAAAAGCCAAGGCGAGTAGCTTCTTCTTTGATAAGTTTTGTATGTTGGTGCTTTAACATAGGCAGCGGGTGGTACAAATAGCAATAAAACTATAAAAATTTGAGAACAAGATATTGCCTTGGCCTGACAAAGAGTGCAACGGTTAGTGAAAACGGTTTATTTTAAACTTAATTCATGTTGTACGAAGTGTTCGCCTTTAGCTGTATAGGCACTGGTGCGTACAGATACGTCGAGTAAGCCTCAAAACAATTCTCCCTGCGAACGCCCTTTGAATTTCCCCAAATGTTTATAGGCCAATTCCGTGACTTCACGCCCACGGGGCGTACGCATGATAAATCCTTGTTGGATCAGGAACGGTTCATAGACCTCTTCAATAGTTTCGGCACTATCACTAACGGCCGTTGCAAGTGTTGTTATGCCAACCGGACCGCCTTTAAACTTGTCAATGATGGTGGTCAAAATCTTGTTGTCCATCTCGTCCAGGCCATGGGCATCCACATTAAGAGCTTTTAATGCAAACTTGGCAATAGCTATATCAATGGTACCACTGCCTTTTATCTGGGCAAAATCGCGGACACGGCGCAATAGGGCATTTGCGATACGCGGTGTTCCCCTGCTTCTTCCGGCAATTTCTATCGCGGCTTCCATAGAAATGGGTACTTTTAATATGGAAGCACTGCGCTGCACGATGGTAGTCAGCAACTCGGTGTTGTAATATTGCAATCGGCTCTGAATCCCAAAACGTGCGCGCATGGGCGAGGTCAACAATCCGGAACGCGTGGTGGCGCCAATTAGTGTAAAGGGGTTGAGGTTGATCTGAACCGTTCTGGCATTTGGCCCCGATTCGAGCATGATGTCTATTTTGTAGTCCTCCATTGCGGAATACAGGTATTCTTCCACCACGGGACTCAACCGATGTATCTCGTCTATGAACAATACATCGCGATCTTCGAGATTGGTCAATAACCCTGCCAAATCGCCGGGTTTGTCCAGAACAGGTCCCGATGTCACTTTGATACCAACGTTCAGTTCGCTGGCAAGGATATGCGCCAATGTGGTTTTGCCCAATCCCGGTGGGCCGTGAAACAAAGTATGATCCAAGGCCTCACTGCGCAAATTGGCCGCCTTCACAAATATCTGAAGATTTTCCAATACTTGTTCTTGACCCGTAAAATCGTCAAACGACAGGGGTCTTAATTTTTTTTCTACATCGAGTTCGTCGTCAGAAAATCGGTCTTTGGATGGATTGAGATGTTCGTTCATTTCAGAAACAAATATAATGCAAAAAAGCCTTTCAAAATGAAAGGCTTTATGTTTATGGTAAAAACAATACTCTAATGCTGAAGTTCTTCTTCGCCTTCCTTTAAAGGAACGTTTTGCGGCACAAAATCGTCGTCGTGACCGGGCTTGCTATAATCGTAAGACCAACGATATACATGCGGAATTTCGCCTGGCCAGTTGCCGTGAACGTGTTTTACAGGTGTAGTCCATTCCAAAGTGGTTGCCCTCCAAGGATTTTGTGGCGCTCTTTTGCCATAAAAAATACTTACAAAAAAGTTGTACAAAAACACCAATTGGAATACACCACCTATCAAGGCAAACACCGTGATGACCACATTTACATCGGCAAGATCATCAAACAATGGGAAGTTTGAGTTAGTATAGTAACGTCTCGGAAGTCCGGCCATGCCGATAAAGTGCATCGGAAAGAACACACCATAAGCACAAACAGCAGTTACCCAGAAATGAATATAGCCAAGATTCTTGTTCAGCATACGCCCAAACATCTTGGGATACCAATGATAAATACCCGCAAACATACCATAAAGTGCAGAAATACCCATAACCAAGTGGAAGTGTGCAACCACAAAATAGGTGTCGTGTACGTTGATGTCCAGCGCACTGTCCCCAAGAATAATCCCGGTAAGTCCACCCGTAATGAACGTTGAGACAAAACCAATGCAGAACAGCATCGCAGGATTCATCTGAAGGTTTCCTTTCCAAAGGGTGGTTATCCAGTTAAAGGCCTTTACCGCTGATGGGATAGCAATCAAAAGTGTTGTAAATGTAAATACCGAACCAAGGAACGGGTTCATCCCCGAGACGAACATGTGGTGTCCCCAAACGATGGTTGATAAAAATGCGATGGCGAGAATCGAAGCCACCATCGCCCGGTAACCAAAAATAGGTTTTCGGGAATTGGTTGCCATGATTTCGGACACTATTCCCATTGCAGGAAGGATAACGATATACACCTCTGGGTGGCCCAAGAACCAGAACAAGTGTTCAAAAAGTACCGGGGAGCCGCCTTGATAGTGCAGAACTTCACCTTGAATGAAAATGTCTGAAAGGAAAAATGAAGTTCCAAAACTTCTATCCATAATCAATAGCAATGCAGCAGAAAGCAATACAGGGAACGACACGACACCTATCACAGCAGTGATGAAAAACGCCCATACGGTCAATGGTAAACGGGTCATTGACATACCTTTGGTTCGCAAGTTGATGACCGTAACGATATAGTTAAGCGAGCCCAACAACGATTGTGCGATAAATATTGCCATTGAAACGAGCCATAAGGTCATACCAAGGCCAGATCCAGGTTGTGCCATAGGAAGCGCACTCAAGGGAGGATAAATGGTCCAACCGGCAGCTGCAGGCCCTGCTTCTAGGAATAATGAAAAGAGCATGATAACGCAAGAAGCAAAGAAAATCCAGAACGAAAGCATGTTAAGGAAACCCGAAGCCATATCACGAGCGCCTATCTGCAAAGGAATTAGTAGGTTACTGAAAGTACCGCTCAATCCCGCGGTTAGCACGAAAAATACCATGATGGTTCCGTGGATGGTAACCAATGCCAAATAGACATCTGCATCCATAACACCGTCAGGAGCCCATTTGCCCAAAAGTGCTTCGAAAAGAATATTGGGTTCTTCGGGCCAAGCAATCTGCATACGGAACATCATTGACATCAGGACGCCTATGACACCCATAATGGTACCGGTGATGAGATATTGTTTAGCGATCATTTTATGATCTTGGCTAAAAATATACTTCGTTATAAAGGTTTCTTTATGATGATGTCCGTGATCGTCGTGTGCGTGAATATCTGCGTGTGTTGACATAATCTGTTTATACTTTTTAAAAGAATTTTTTAATTGTTTTGCGTGGTCATTGATGCCTTGAATGTTTTTTGTTCTTTCATCCAAGCGTCAAATTCCTCTTGTGTTTCCACAATAATCTTCATCTGCATGTTGTAATGCGACTTGCCACATATTTTATTGCACAAGAGCAGGTAATCAAACTCATAAGGTTCTAAAGCTTCCTCGCCTTTGGCAACAAGCTTTTTGCTGTTTTCTTTTCTTATTTCGTTTATATTCTGCACTTTGTCAATCATATTGGGGTTTTCGCGCATCTCTTTGGTGGTCACAGTTGGCGTGAATGCAAATTGAGTAATCATACCTGGAACACAGTTCATCTGAGCTCTAAAATGGGGCATATATGCTGAGTGCAAAACGTCTTGCGATCGCATTTTGAAGACTACTGGACGACCAACTGGCAAATGTAGTTCCTTGACAACTACATCGTCAAATGCATTTGGGTCTGATTCATCAATACCCAAGACATTGGCTTTATCAATGTTTATCAACCGTACGTTGGCAAGGCCAAGAACATTGTCCTGCCCGGCATATCGGGCTGTCCAATTAAATTGTTGTGCATAGAGTTCAACTACCATTGGATCATCGTCTTCATTGACATTCATAATGGTTGTCCAAGTGAACAATCCATAAATAATCAATCCGGCCAAAACGATTACAGGGATGATGGTCCAAATGGCCTCCAAGGTATTGTTATCTGCATAAAAAAGTGCTTTTCTACCCTTTTGCCCTCTGTATTTATAAGAGAAGTAATGCAATAGGAATTGTGTGAATGTCTGAACAAAAAAGATGATTACCATAGAGATAATCATAAGATTATCTATTCTATCACCATGCTCCGATGCGGCATCTGACATCAATGGCAAATCGCCCCACTTGACAAAACAAACGATGGTGATGGCATAGATAAACACCAAAAACGCAAGCATCAAGTAAGCATTGACCTTGTTGTCTTTTTCCGTTGCAATGCCAAGGTCGTCGGTTCCTGCCTGTGCCAGGTCAAAAATCTTGACCATTTGCCATATCGCAACCGCTACAAAAAGTACTATTATTATTGTTAAAAAAGCAGTCATTGTCGTATCTCTTCTTTATAAAATCATTAATAATGGAAATGTTCGCTCTCGTGGATGAACGGATTGCGCTTGGCTACCAAAGGTGCCTTTGTCAAAGCTGTAAATACTATGAAAAGGAACAGGCCCGCAAACAATAGTATCGATCCGATTTCTGGAATACCAATATCCCATCTGTCTCCCACTGTTGCTGGCATGATCATATTGAACACATCAATATAGTGTCCAACCAATATGATAAGGCCCGCCATGATGACAAACCAGTTGATACGTTTGTAATCGCTATTCATCAAAATCAGCAATGGAAACACAAAATTGAGCACAAGCATTCCAAAGAATGGTAATTTGTAATCTTCAATACGAGTTATGAAGTAGGTAACTTCTTCTGGAATGTTCGAGTACCAAATAAGCATGAACTGTGAAAACCAAAGGTACGTCCAAAAAATGCTGAACCCAAACATATATTTTGCCAAATCGTGGATGTGGCTATCGTTTACGTTTGGCAGTAAACCTTTTGATTTTAGGTACATCGTTACCATTGCAATGACGGTCACGGCACACACGGCCATACCGGCAAACACATACCACCCAAACAAAGTACTGAACCAGTGTGGGTCAACGCTCATAATCCAGTCCCATGACATTATGGATTCGGTATAGATGAAAAACACCAAGAATCCTGCCGCTATTCTGAACGATTTTTTGAAGTTTGTGTTGTCACCTTCTTCTGCATTGTCCTGTGCTATTGAAAACTTACGGGAAAAATGTCTGTAAAGGTACCAGCCACCTATGAAAATCAAGCCTCTGATCACAAATGCGGTTAGGTTCAGCCAACCGGATTTTCCTTGTATCAACTTGTCGTGGGCCACTACATCCGGATCCATCCATACAAACAAGTTGTAATGGCCGACGGTTCCTGAAGCTACGGCTATGACCAATACTATCAATGCGCCTGGCAAAAGGTAGGCTGTAATGCCTTCCATGACCCTGAACAGCAATGGCGACCATCCTGCTTGTGCTGCGAACTGAATGGCATAAAAGGCCAGTGCTCCAAGGGCTATCATCATAAAAAAGAGTGCAGCAACATACAGTGCAGCCCAAGGTCTATTGGCCAATTGGTGCTGAACGTGTTCTGCATGGGCATCGTCATGGTTTGTTTGTGCATGTGCTCCGGCATTTTCTGACGCTGATTGGTGGCTTTCAGTTGCATTGTCTGAATGGTGGGCATCTGGGGCAGCAACATGTGCACCTCCATGGGCAGAATGCTCTTCAGCCAACATTGTCTTGACCTCGTCCAAAGATTTGTGCGATGTCATAAAACCATAAGCCACACCTAAAATCCCCAATATGACGAGGACCATCGAAAATGTCTTTAACCTATTTGAAATTGTGTACATATTTTTATTGAATCTTTAACGGTCTAATTTGCCTCTAAATCGGATTTTAATTTCATCACATAATGAACTACTTGCCAGCGTTCTTCTTCGTTCAACTGATTGACATAGGAACCCATTGTGTTTTTACCATAATAAATAGTATGGTAAGTACTCCCTGGTGTCAGGGCTCTTCCGGGGTCATTATACGCAGGTACACCCAATATTTTTTCTCTTTTGACCAAGTTTCCCTGTCCATCGCCTTTATTGCCATGGCAAATACCGCAATATATCTCAAAAAGTTGCTTGCCTCTTGGCTCGTCGATGTTAACCGAATCAATTGGATTGGTAAGGTTAGCTTTTGCAAATTCATAGCCTTCGTTGGTATTGGCTATTTCAAAACGGCTGTGGCCTCTTGCAATGGTACCGTCTACGGGCAATTGTGCCTCAACGCCATTGTTGAAGGCATCGGACTCCATATAAGGTTCATATCCTACAGATTCATACATGTTGGGCATGAATTGGAAATTGGGCCTTGAATTTTTTTGACATGAGGCAAAAGCCACAAGAAGTATTCCCAGTAACGATATTTTTAGTACGCTTTTCATAATTCTTCTAATGTGCTTTATCAATTAAAGTAATTTCGACTGCACCGGTATCTCTCAACAGGTCGAATTGTTCATCGACGTTGTTTCCAGCGGCGATTTCCATTAAGAAATGGTCGTCAGTGGTTCTTGGATCAGGGTTTTCGGCTTTTTTGAAAGGCCACATTTTACTTCTCAAATAAAAAGTAATGACCATTAAGTGTGCCGCAAAAAAAACTGTCATTTCAAACATGATCGGCACAAAGGCTGGCATGTTTTCAATAAAGCTAAAACTTGGTTTGCCCCCAATGTTCTGCGGCCAATCCTTTATCATAATATAATTCATCATAACAATGGCTACCGTTAGACCGATACATCCATATATGAATGAAGTAATGGCTATTCTGGTTGGTGCCAATCCCATAGCTTTATCCAATCCGTGTACTGGAAACGGGGTATATATCTCTTCAATGTGATAATGCTTTTCCCTGACTTTTTTTACGGCAGCCATCAACTCATCATCATCCGTATAAATAGCGTGAATTACTTTAGAAGCTCCTTCCATACTATTATTTGTTGTTTATTAATAATTTAGCCTGTCCTGCCCAATCGTCGCGCTCTGCCCTTCCGGGGAAAGATGCGGTGATTTCGTCCAACAAGTCATATTCGTTTTTGGTCATTTTGCTTACTTGCAAATAGGTATAAATTCCGATACCATTGAGCACTTCTTCCATTTTTGGACCTATGCCGTTTATTTTCTGTAGGTCATCTTTGGTCTGGGTTTCGGGGTCAAAAGCACCCATTCCTCCCAAAAGTTTTTGGATGGCATTGGGGTCATGGGACTTTGACGAGGCTGTTTGCTTCTTATTGCCAGAAACAGAAACCACATTACGTGTACGCTCATCGGCTCCGGTGCCTACAAGGCTTCCTCCGGACTCCCTAATTCTTTTGTAACGCTCACCAGAAGATTTCAATATGGTTTTAACCTCTGCCTGTGCAATTACCGGGAATGTTCTTGAATATAAGAGGAACAATACAAAGAAGAATCCAATGGTTCCTATAAAAATTCCTATATCCACAAAAGTTGGCGAGAACATCGTCCAAGAAGATGGCAGATAGTCTCTGTGCAAAGATGTTACGATGATCACGAAACGTTCAAACCACATTCCTACGTTTACCACAATGGAAATAAAGAAAGAGAACATTATGCTGGTACGGAGCTTTTTGAACCACATGAACTGCGGTGAAAACACGTTGCAACTCATCATCATCCAATATGCCCAAGCGTAAGGACCTGTAGCCCTGTTCAAGAAAGCATATTGTTCATACTCCACACCTGAATACCAAGCAATGAACAGCTCCGTGATATAAGCTACACCAACAATAGAACCGGTAATCATAATAACGATGTTCATCAATTCTATATGCTGTACGGTAATATAATTTTCAAGACTGCATACTTTTCGCATGATGATCAAGAGCGTGTTTACCATTGCAAAGCCCGAAAAAATCGCCCCTGCCACAAAGTAAGGAGGGAAAATGGTGGTGTGCCATCCCGGGATAACTGATGTGGCAAAGTCAAAGGATACAATTGTGTGTACCGAAAGTACCAGCGGTGTCGCTAAACCGGCAAGCACCAAAGATACTTCCTCAAAACGCTGCCAATCTTTGGCTCGTCCAGACCATCCAAAACTCAACAGCGAATAGATTTTCTTTTGGAAGGGTTTAACGGCCCTATCGCGAATCATGGCAAAATCGGGCAATAGACCTGTCCACCAGAACACCAATGATACCGACAGATAGGTCGAAATCGCAAACACGTCCCAAAGTAATGGCGAGTTGAAGTTTACCCAAAGTGATCCAAATTGGTTAGGAATAGGCAATACCCAATAGCCCAACCAAGGGCGACCCATGTGGATAATTGGGAACAGACCGGCCTGAACTACGGAAAAGATAGTCATCGCCTCTGCTGAACGGTTGATAGCCATCCGCCATTTTTGACGGAAGAGCAACAATACTGCCGAAATCAGGGTTCCGGCGTGGCCAATACCTACCCACCAGACAAAGTTTGTGATATCCCAAGCCCAACCTACGGTTTTGTTAAGGCCCCAGACCCCAATACCTGTGGAAATGGTATAAATGATACATCCAATACCCCAAAGAAAGGCAACCAGTGATATAGAGAATACTATCCACCAAGCTTTATTGGCATTTCCTTCTACAGGTCGTGCTACATCCAAACTTACGTCGTGGTATGATTTTTCGCCCGTAACTAAAGGTCTTCTGATAGGTGCTTCGTAATGAGACGCCATAATTTATCTATAATTGTTTTCTTTTTAAATATTTAAGCCTCTGTTGTATTTCTCACCTTTGTCTGGTAAATCACATTGGGTTTGGTCCCAACATGTTCCAGTAGGTGGTACATACGATTATCTTGTTTCAGTTTTGCAACCTCACTTTCCTTATCGTTGATGTCACCAAACACCATCGCACCGCTTCCGCAAGCAGAAGAACACGCTGTTTGAAATTCACCATCTGTGATTTCTCTGCCATCACGCTTGGCATCCAAAATGGTTTTTTGGGTCATCTGGATACAGAATGAGCATTTTTCCATCACACCGCGCGAGCGTACAACTACATCCGGGTTCAGTACCATGCGTCCAAGGTCGTCGTTCATATGGTAATCGAATTCGTCATTTTGGCTGTACAAGAACCAGTTGAATCGACGTACTTTATAAGGACAGTTATTGGCACAATAACGGGTTCCTACACATCGGTTGTATGCCATATGGTTTTGCCCTTGGCGACCGTGAGAAGTCGCTGCCACAGGGCAAACAGTTTCGCAAGGAGCGTGGTTACAGTGCTGGCACATAACAGGTTGGAAAGCCACCTGCGGATTATCCATTGCTGCTGTTTCCATTTGATTGAAACCACCCAGTGATCCCTTGTCTCCAAACAAACCAGAGAAACCATCTTTCTTCTTGTTGTCCTGTTCAAAAGTACTTTCAGAAGAATAGTATCTATCGATTCGCAACCAGTGCATATCCCTGCTCTTTCTAACTTCTTCTTTACCAACTACGGGTACGTTGTTTTCGGCATGACAAGCAATGACACAAGCGCCACAACCCGTACAAGCATTCAAATCGATTGATAAATTGAAATGATGCCCGATGGAACGATCAAATTCATCCCAAATGTCCACATCTGGCGATGTCACAGGGGTTTCAACGTGGTTTAGTGAAACAACCGGGATGGCATTCCAATGTGATTTATCTTTTGTGTTGAAAATTTCGAGTGTGGTTTCCTTGATGATATCGCCACGGCCCATTAGCGTGTTGTGCAACTGGACACAAGCAAACTCGTGTACTCCAGATACAGTCTTTAATGATGCCCCAGATTGAACACTGTTGAAGTTTTGATAAAACTTATAACCGTTCTTTCCGGTACGCATTTCGCCTTTAAGGCCTTCTTGGCGGCCATAACCGAATGAAAGACCAATAGAGCCTGTAGCCTGTCCGGGCTGGATGATTACCGGCAATACTTCCTTGACACCGTTTATGGTAAGTTCTACCAAGCTACTGTTAAGACCACCATCGGCAACATGCCAATTTTTGGCGCCTATTTTTTCGGCATCCGTTTTGGATATAGTAAGGTAATTGTCCCAAGATACCCTTGTGATGGGGTCCGGGAATTCTTGTAGCCATGGGTTGTTGGCTTGCTGGCCATCGCCCATACCTACTTTACTGTACAACACAAGTTCAAAACCTTCCGATGACGAAGCGGCCAAAGTTCTTGCGGCACTACCTCCTGAAAATGTCTCGGTTTCGGTTGAAATTCCTGTTTGTGAATTCGAATCCATTTCCTCGCCTACCAATGCAGCCATCGATAAACCACTGGCACTGAACACACCGTCGTGCAGCGCTTTGTTAAAGGAGCTGCCTCCCAGAACACTTCCGTTCCAAGTTTCTTTTATGAAATCGTGATAGCTCAAATCGTTATCTGTCCATTTCAACAAGGCATCCTGAAATTGTCTGGTGTCAAACAACGGACGTATAGTTGGCTGCGTAAGGGCGTAATGTCCCTTTTTAAGTTCCACATCACCCCATGATTCCAAATAGTGTGGTGCTGCGGCTATATATTGTACCAGTAAGGCAGTTTCATCTGCCTTCAATGAGAATGCTATAGATAATTCGAGTGATGGGTTTTTCAATGCTTCGGCAAAATCAGAAGCATTTGGTAGGGTATAAACCGGATTGACGCCACAAAGTATGATGCCGCCAACTTTTCCTGCTTTCATATCTGCCACCAAAGCGGCAACTGTCTTGTCGTTGCCCTGCCTTGTAGTAATCGCTGCTTTTGTATCAAACGCTTTGCTGCCAAGGGCCGTGTTGATTTCCAACGCAAGTGTTTGGGCATTCACATCGTCTATTCCGGTGACCAAAACCCCTTTGCTGCCCGCTTTTTTAAGTTCGGATGCAACATTTTGTATGGCTTCATCTATATGCGAAGGCAAATCGACTGACACGGCTTGGCCGGTAATATAACTGTAAATTTTGGCTAATGCCTTTCGTTGCTCTGCTGGTGTGGCCGGAATGCGTTTGTCGGCATTGGCACCTGTCAAGGACATATTGGCCTCGATCTGTATGTGCCGGGACATTTTCCCGTCTTTCGGTATACGTCCTTGTGCATAACCACCGTCAAATCCGCCACCTTGCCAGTCTCCCAAAAAGTCGGCTCCTACAGAAACTATGGTCGCCGCTTTAGAAAAATCATAATTTGCAAGAGCGCGTTGGCCGTATTTGGCTTCAAAAGCGTCCAATGCGGTTGAAGCAGAAATAGCATCATATACCACGTGACGGACATTTCCATATTTTTCTTTGAAAGCAGCAATAAGTTTACTTGTGGATGGACTTGCAAAGGTTTGTGTCAACAAAACGATTTCTTTGCCGGCAGCATTAAGGGCGTTAAGTTTTTGATTGGTTTCCTTATCAAAAGTCTCCCAAGAAATTTCTTTGCCATCCTTCATGGGCGATTTTACGCGCATACTGTCATAAAGTCCCAAAACTGAAGCATGTACCCTTGCATTTGGAGCACAGGATGCCAAATCGTTCGGTTCAATCTTTATCGGGCGACCTTCACGGGTTTTAACCAGGACGCTGGCAAAATCAAAGCCGTCGGCAATAGTCGTAGCGTAATAATTTGCGACTCCAGGGATGATACTTTCGGGTTGCACCACATAAGGTATGGACTTGATAACAGGACCTTCACAGGCTGCAAGTGAGGCTGCGGCTGTACTGAAACCAACATATTTTAAGAAATCACGACGTGTGGTGGATGAGCTTTCCAAAGCAGCCTTGTTTCCCAGAAATTCATCGGTTGGGATTTCAGAAACAAACTCGTTATGTCTAAGCGTCTCAACAACGGTGCTCTTTTCATTAAGCTCCTCAACACTTTTCCAGTATTTCTTGTTTGATGACATAGTCTTTGATTGTATTAGTTGTGGTCATACCCAAAGGGCAAAAACCGTTTCTTCATAATTATTAATAATGACATTTACCGCACTCCAAGCCGCCCATCTGTGCCACAGTTAGCTTTTCAACACCATATTTCTTTGACAATTGTTCGTGTATCTTGGCATAATAGGCGTTGTCTTCTACTTTAACATTGGTATCCCTGTGGCAATTGATGCACCACCCCATGGTCAACGATGAGTATTGGTACATTACTTCCATGGTCTCAACCGGGCCGTGGCAAGTTTGACATTCAATGCCGCCTACAGAAACGTGTTGTGAGTGGTTGAAATAAGCAAAATCAGGCAGGTTGTGGATGCGCACCCATTTAACCGGCTGTGGCGTGCCTGTATAATTCACACCGTCCCATCCGGTAGCTGCATAAAGCTTTTGGATTTCTCCGTCATAAAATTCCTTACTGTAATCTTCATTTGCGGTAGTTTCTGCAACTTCGGAGATGGTTTTGTGGCAGTTCATGCACACGTTGAGCGATGGAATGCCCGAAGTTTTGCTCACACGAGCAGACGAGTGGCAGAATTTACAGTCGATGCCATTATCGCCAGCATGGATCTTATGCGAAAAATGTATTGGTTGTACTGGTTGATAACCCTGATCGACACCCACCTGCATCATATAGCCATATGCAAAATAAGCTCCCGCCAAAAGCAAAAATATTGAAGACACCAAAACCAGGAATTGGTTTTGAACGAACGCCTTCCAAAGCGGCAACCCTTTACTTTCAGAATCTACAGCAAGCCCTTTGGCTTCGGCAAAACGATTAAGCGTACGCCTTACCAAAATAAGTGCCATGGCCAAAAGACCAAACAATAGTGCCAATGCCCAAAGTACAAATTGGCTCGAAACCCCATCCTGACTTCCGGCAGCACCATTTTGCGCAGCAACTGTTGCCACTGCAGGTGTTTCGGGTTCTGCGGAGGTATAGGCCAAAATATCCTCCAGATCTTCATCAGATAACTGCGGAAAAGGGGTCATGGCCGTTTTGTTCCATTCGTCAAAAAGCGCTACCGCATAGGCGTCTCCCGACTTGATGACGGCCGGACTATTGCGTATCCATTCAAAAATCCATTTTTTATCCTTGCCCTTATCTGCCAAAAGCGCTTCAATGTTGCGCAATGGAGGGCCGGTCATGGGTTTGTCCATCTTATGGCAGGCAGCACAATTGGCATTGAACAGTGCTTTTCCTTTGGCAGCATCGCCTCCTTGGGCGACAAGTGTAGTAGAAAACGTGAGCAAAAATAGAACCCCTAAACACAGAATTTTCGGGGTTAATTTACGGTGTATCACCTGTTTCATATTGTTAGCAGTGTTATCTTCTCGATCTTGGTATGATTTTTTCATTAAAAAAAACAAAAAAATTCAGTTAGTAAAACACTCGCAAAAATAATACTTAAAGTCGATTTGCGAAATGTTACAGAAGTGTTAACGCTTAATTTATACAGATTCTAAATAATATTTTTGGCCATATTTAAGTTTTATAAATTTACATTTGCAATAAATTCATCTGGTTATGAAAAAGTCAAGTATTACAATGGTTTTGGCAGTAGTATTCTGTTTGGGGGTTTCTTTAATAGGGATGGCGCAAACCGGAAAAATCACCATTGATGCCAACAGAGATATTGACAAGTTGCTGGAATTCAAGAAAGACATAAAGACCCTTGATCTTTATAAAATACGGATTTTCTCGGGTGATCGTTCTGGCGCTGAGAGCACCAGGTCAAAGGCTTTGTCTCTCTACGATGGATGGCCTGTATTGATGGAGTACGAGACACCTAACTATAAAATCTACGTTGGCAATTTCTTATCGCGCCTAGAAGCTGATAGGGCATTGCTAAAAGTTAAGAAAGATTATCCGGGTGCATTAATTCTGTTTTACAAGAAAGGAAAAAGCAACCCGTAGGAGTTTTAAACACACTCCGCTTTGGTTTGACGCCCTTTGGGAAAATTGTCGCCTAAAAAAAGCCCTGAAACAAATTCAGGGCCTTGGTTATTTCAATTTTTTCTTCACTTCTACCTCATGGTAAGCTTCGATGACGTCATTAATCTCTACGTCATTATAGTTTTTGATTTGCATACCGCAATCAAACCCTTTAGAAACTTCCTTGACATCGTCCTTGAAACGTTTCAGTGAGGCAAGCTCACCTGTGTAAACCACTACCCCATCGCGTATCAAGCGAACCATCGAAGTTCTGAATACTTTTCCGTTGGTAATCATGCAGCCCGCAATATTTCCCACTTTAGAGACCTTGAAAATTTCACGCACTTCGGCTGTTCCTGTAACTTCTTCTTTAACTTCTGGCGACAACATGCCTTCCATCGCATCTTTAAGGTCGTTGATAGCATCATATATTATGGAGTAAATCCTGATATCAATTTCTTCTTTATCTGCCGTTGCACGTGCATTGCCCATTGGGCGCACGTTAAAACCAATGATGATGGCATCGGAGGCCGAAGCCAACAAGACGTCACTTTCGGTAATGGCTCCTACGCCTTTGTGTATGATGTTTACTTGTATTTCTTCTGTTGAAAGTTTCTGGAACGAATCTGTCAAGGCTTCTACTGAACCGTCCACGTCTCCCTTAAGGATGATGTTGAGCTCTTGGAAATCGCCAAGGGCAATACGCCTTCCTATCTCGTCCAGTGTGATGTGGCGTTGTGTCCTGACCGATTGTTCACGTTGCAATTGGGTTCTCTTGGCTGCAATCTGTTTGGCCTCGCGTTCGTCCTCAAAAACGTTGAACTTATCACCGGCTTGAGGTGCACCGTCAAGTCCCAAAATTGAAACTGGCGTCGATGGTCCAGCTTCTTTAACACTGTTACCGCGTTCGTCGTGCATGGCACGTACCTTGCCGCTGTGTTTTCCGGCCAGTACATAATCGCCTGGGCGAAGTGTTCCGCTCTGGACCAAAATGGTGGAAACATACCCGCGTCCTTTGTCAAGAAATGCTTCAACAACGGTACCGCTTGCTTGCTTATCGGGATTGGCCTTTAGTTCCAAAATTTCTGCTTCGAGCAATACTTTCTCGAGCAGTTCTTTTACGCCTTGTCCTGTTTTGGCAGAAATATCATGCGATTGTATTTTGCCGCCCCAGTCTTCAACCAATAGGTTCATGCCTGCCAAACCTTCTTTTACTTTTTCGGGATTGGCACCTGGTTTATCTATTTTATTGATAGCAAAAACTATGGGCACATTTGCAGCTTGAGCGTGGGCTATGGCTTCTTTTGTTTGTGGCATGATTGCATCATCGGCTGCGATAACAATGATAGCCAAGTCGGTCACTTGTGCACCCCTGGCGCGCATAGCGGTAAACGCTTCGTGACCCGGAGTGTCTAAGAACGTGATTCTCTGGCCATCTTCGAGTTGCACACCATAAGCTCCGATGTGCTGGGTTATGCCCCCTGACTCACCTGCGATGACATTTTCTTTCCTTATATAATCGAGCAATGATGTTTTACCGTGATCTACGTGTCCCATAACGGTCACGATTGGAGCCCTTGGTTTCAAATCTTCAGGCCTGTCTTCGGTTTCTTCAATGGCTTCTTCAATATCAGTAGTGACAAATTGCACTTCAAAACCGAATTCGTCTGCAACTACAGAAAGCGTTTCTGCATCAAGACGTTGGTTCATGGTAACCATCATGCCGAGTGACATACATGCCGAGATGACTTGTGTGACAGGTACGCCCATCATGGTAGCCACCTCGCTTGCGGTCACAAATTCGGTGACTTTGAGCACTTTGCTTTCAGCTTCAATTTGTTCAAGGTCTTTTTCGGTCTGTTGGCGATGTAATTCTCTTTTGTCCCTGCGGTATTTGGAACCTTTACTCTTGGCGCCTTTGCCTTGAAGTTTTTCGAGAGTTTCCCTTATTTGTTTTTGCACATCGGCTTCACTGGGCTCTTCTTTAAAGGTACTTGTACGGCCGGCCTTACCTTTTGCGCCTCCTTTTTGATTACCGTTCTTGGAATTGCCAGAGGCTTCGTCAGAAATGCCGCCTTTGCTTATGCGTCTTCTTTTTTTCTTGTTTGCCTTATCTTCATCTCCGCCATTTTTATCTTCTTTTTTCTTTTTGGGCTTATTGAATTGGGTAAGGTCGATTTTTTCGCCGGCAATCTTTGGCCCGGTAAGTTTTTGGTACTGGGTCACAAAAGTAGTGTCTGTTGTGTCTTCAGTATCTTTGTCGGTTTCTGGCTGTTCCTGTTGTGTTACCTTGGGTTCTTCTTTAACTTCTGGCTTTTGTTCTTTTTCTACCTTTGGCTCAACGGGTTCTTCTTTTGGCTTTTCGGGCTCAACCTGTTTTTCGGGCTCTGGTATTTCAGCTTCTTTTTTGGGCGTTTTCTTTTTGGGCTCCAAATCTATTTTGCCGACCTGCTTTGGTCCTGCAAGCTCCACTTTGGCTTTAACAACTTGCTTGGATGCCTCTTCTTTCTTCAGTTTTTCTTCAAGCTCGCGCTCACGGAGCTCACGCATTTCTTCTTTTTCTTTGTGTTTTGCTTCACTGACTTCTTGTGATTCTGCCTTTTTGTGGGCATCAGTCTGGAATTCGTTGGAAAGCAGCACATACACTTCGTCAGAAATTTTGGTGTTGGGGCTTTTTTCTATGGAAACGCCTTTTGAGTCCAAAAAATCAACCGCTCGATCTATTGAAATGTTGAGTTCCCGTAATACTTTATTTAATCTAATTGTTTCAGCCATAAATTGCTTGCAATATACTTATTTTTATGTCATTCTTCGAACTCTTCCCTAAGAATCCTGATAACGTCAATAATGGTTTCCTCTTCGAGGTCTGTCCTTTTTACAAGATCTTCAACATCTTGCTCCAAGACACTTTTGGCGGTATCAAAACCGGCCTTGTTAAATTCTTCGATGACCCATTCTTCGATTTCATCTGAAAATTCCGATAGTTCTACGTCTTCTTCGGCACCTTCCCTGAATACATCGATCTCGTATCCCGTAAGCTGTCCGGCAAGACGGATGTTGTTTCCGCCCCTGCCTATTGCTTTTGAAACTTCTTCGGGTTTTAACACCACTTCAGCACGTTTGGTTTCTTCATTGATCTTTACGGAGGTTACCCGTGCTGGGCTCAACGCTCTTGTGATGTACAGTTGAATGTTGTTTGTATAGTTAATCACGTCGATGTTTTCGTTGCCAAGTTCCCTGACGATACCGTGTATCCTGGAACCTTTCATGCCCACGCACGCACCTACAGGGTCAATCCTGTCATCATAAGAATCTACGGCCACTTTGGCCTTTTCGCCTGGGATCCTGACAACATTTTTAACGGTAATAAGACCGTCAAACACTTCGGGGATTTCCTGTTCAAAGAGTTTTTCGAGGAAAATCGGGGCAGTCCTTGACATGATGATGGTGGGTTTGTTGCCCTTAAGTTCTACGCTTTCTATGATGCCTCGAACATTTTCGCCTTTCCTGAAAAAGTCAGATGGGATCTGTTTTTCTTTTGGAAGGATGATCTCGTTGCCTTCGTCATCCAAAAGGATGATGGCCCTATGCCGGATATGGTGCACTTCTGCGGTATAGATCTCTCCTATCAGATCTTTAAACTGCTTGTATAAATTGGTGTTATCGTGTTCATGGATTTTGGAAATGAGGTTTTGCCTCAAGGCCAAAATGGAACGCCTTCCCAAATCGATAAGTTTTACTTCTTCTGCCACATCTTCGCCTACTTCAAAATCGGGTTCGATCCTGCGCGCTTCTGACAGAGCGATTTCTTGATTGGGCTCTTGTACCTCGCCATCGGCTACTACGACCCTGTTTCTCCAGATTTCCAAATCACCTTTGTCGGGGTTGATGATGATATCAAAATTGTCGTCGTCGCCATATTTCTTTTTAAGGGCATTTCTCAATACATCTTCTAAGATTGCCATGAGGGTAACCCTATCTATCAGTTTTTCATCCTTAAATTCTGAAAACGAATCAATTAACGCAATGTTTTCCATAACTGCTATGAATTAAAATTTTATTGTCACTCTTGCATCCAAAATGTCATCGTAGGCTATTTTGGCCTGCTTGTTTACCGTTATCTTGCCCTTGCCTACCGGTTTGGGTTCTTTTGCCTGCCATTCCAAGGTAATGTGCTGGTCGTCGGCATCAACCAACGTTGCTTCGATCTTGGCAACTTCTTTGGTGCTCACCTTTAAGATTCGTCCCTTATGCTTCATGTACTGGCGCTTGTCTATCAATGGTGAGGTTGCTCCTGCAGATGTTACTTCAAGCGAAAAATCTTCCTGTTCCCTGTCAAGATTGTGCTCGATGGCTCTACTGAAAAAAATGCAATCGTCTATTGAAACGCCATTATCGCCATCGATGACAACCTGTACCCTATTGTCCTGCGATATTTTCAGGTCAATCAAAAAAAGGTCGTTCCTTTCTTCCACTGCCTTGTCTATAAGCGCCCTGATCGTAGATTCTTTCAGCATTTTCACTATAAAAAGAGGGGACTTTGTGTCCCCTCAAATTGATCTTTTTTCCGTTCTGCGGTGCAAATATACAACTTTTAAATTGATATACACAAACGTTATAAAATCGTTTTTTTTCTTATATTTAGGACTTCTAACACTAACCTATACCTGATGAAAAAAATTTTAGTTCCGACCGACTTTTCCAACGAAGCTGAAAATGCCCTGAAAGTTGCCGCACAATTGGCCAAAAAATACGATCTGGAAATTTACGTACTCCATTTACTGGAAATCCCATTTCAGGAAATCGATGCAATTACAGGTCACGGAGGGGCGTTGCCAGAAGCGGTGTTTTTTCTGAAACTTGCACAGCAGCGCTTTGAAGGATTGCTGTCAAAGGACTATCTCGACGGGTTAAGTGTGCACGACATTGTGAAGCACAACAACAACTTCGCAAACGTCGTGGACATCTGTCATGAACACGATGTGGATTTGATTGTGATGGGGTCGCATGGCGCCAGTGGCCTCAAGGAAATGTTTGTGGGATCCAATGCCGAAAAGGTGGTACGCACTTCCGATATACCTGTTCTGGTCATCAAAAACGAACACAAAGATTTTAAGGTAAATGATTTTGTCTTTGCTTCAGATTTTAAAAATGACAACAAGGAAACTTACCGCCAAGCCGTGGATCTGGCAAATATGTTTCGCGCAAAGGTGCATCTGTTGATGGTGAACACACCCAACAGTTTTAGCAGTACATCAGAAGCCAAGAACAGGATCCATGAATTTATAAAAGACTATCCCTTCTCGGACTACACGGTAAACATATACAATGATGAAAGTGTGGAAAAGGGCATTTTGAACTTTTCAAAAGAAATCAATGCCGACCTGATAGGCATAAGCACCCATGGAAGACAGGGTATCTCACACTTTTTCAATGGAAGCATCAGCGAGGATTTAGTGAACCACTCCAATCGTCCAGTGGTAACATTCAAGATTTAGCTCTTGGGGCACAACAAAAAAAGCCTCCCGAAAAAGGGAGGCTTTTTTTGTTGGCCTACTAGGGCTCGAACCTAGACTCTTCTGAACCAAAATCAGACGTGTTGCCAGTTACACCATAGGCCAATCTCTAAAAGAGGTTGCAAATTTAGAACAAAGTTTTATTTGGGCAAACATTTTTTAGGAAAAATAGGGGCGGTAAATCTAAGGTTTGTATAAAATGCACCAGTCCTTATTTTTTATTATTAAATTCGCCGTTTGTTACAAAACATTCGGTTATGTCAGAATTTAACTTTAGGAAATGGAACACCATCTGCGGCTGGGGCGTGTTTGCGGTATCGCTAATCGTTTACGCCTTGACCATAGAACCCACTGTAAGTTTTTGGGATGCAGGCGAATACATATTGACTTCGTCCAAACTCCAGGTTGGACACCCACCCGGAGCACCACTGTTTCAGATGTTCGGGGCTTTCTTTTCAATTTTTGCCCTCGAACCTTCGCAAATTGGGTTGATGCTGAACATGATGAGCGCGATTGCAAGCGCCTTTACCATTCTGTTTATGTTCTGGACCATAACCATGTTGTTGAAAAAACTGGTAAAAACCAATGAGGAACTTACCAAAAACAAAAAATTGGCCATATTGGGTAGTGGCATTGTGGGAAGTCTTGCCTTTACCTTTACCGATTCGTTTTGGTTCAATGCCGTAGAAACGGAGGTTTATGCGATGGCTACACTAATTATGGCAGTCATGTTCTGGTTGGGACTGCGCTGGGAACAAGACATGCACAAACCAAACGGCAACCGATGGCTCGTCCTGATTGCGTTTGTTATTGGACTTTCGTTTGGAGTTCATTTTATGGGATTATTGACCATTCCGGCTATAGGACTTATTTATTATTTTAAAAATTACAAAACAATCACCTGGCAAAATTTCATCGTTGCCAATGCAGTTTCGGCAGCCATCCTTTTGTTCATTTTCAAGTTGTTGCTTCCAAACGCCCTTAAAATTTTCAGTGCTTCGGAAATTTTCTTTGTGAACAGCCTGGGGCTTCCTTTCAATTCGGGTACCATCATTGCGTTTTTGGCAGTAGTGGGTTTGTTTTATTATGCGCTAAATTATACCAAGAAGAAGGGTCACGTCAATGCCAATACCCTGACGCTGTGCCTCATTTTTATTTTCGTCGGGTTTTCGTCATGGCTTATGTTACCAATCAGGGCCAATGCCAATGTGGTAATCAACGAGAACAACCCTTCAAGTGCGCGCGAGCTTTTAGCTTACTATAATTTGGAGCAATATCCGGAAACCCACTTGTTTTATGGGCCTTTGTTCACCGAGGTTTATACCGGACTTGACGAAAACGAGCCTTATGTGGACGATAAGCCCAAGTATGAAAAAGATGAAAAAACCGGAAAGTACATCATTGTAAACAACTACAAACTTGCCAAACAGAATTATAATTCAGAACATGCTTCCATCCTTCCCCGAATGTGGAGTTCGGAAAATGCCGAAAACTATATGATTTTTACCGGGTTTTTGGATTTTTCACTCAAACCCGAATACCAGATGCAAAACGAGCTCCGAGCTATTGTAGGGGATTTCAGGGAAAAAATAGCCAGAGGCGAGGTTGATTATGCAGACTACAACAAATTTCTAAAGCAATTTGGCTACTACCTTAAGATTGAAAAACCATCATTGTGGCAGAACACCAAATATATGTTCAGCTATCAATTTGGCTATATGTACTGGCGTTATTTTATGTGGAATTTCGTCGGTAAGCAAAATGACCTCCAGGGCAAGTTAGATGACATGAACGGCAACTGGATCAGCGGCATCAAGTTTATTGACGAACTGCACCTTGGCATGTCCCAAGATAACCTTCCCAGTGATGTAAAGAACAACAAAGGACGGAATACGTACTATTTTTTGCCTTTGCTGCTCGGCCTATGCGGCTTGTTCTTCCTCTTCAACAAAGATAAAAAACGTTTTTGGGTACTTCTTGTATTCTTTCTGATGACCGGCATAGCCATTCAGTTTTATACAAACGTACGCCCATTTGAACCCAGAGAGCGCGACTATTCGGTAGTGGGCTCTTTCTATGTCTTTGCCATTTGGATAGGTTTTGGGGTTTATGCCATCTTCGATAGCTTGAAAAACAAGATAAAATCTGCAATGTTACCTGTAGCTGTCAGCTTGACTTGCCTTGTTTTGGTACCGGGCATATTGGCCGCAAACAACTGGGACGACCACGACCGATCTGACAAAAGAACGGCCCATTCAATGGCAGTGGCCTATCTAGAATCTTGTGCCCCAAATGCCATCCTGTTCACCATTGGCGACAACGATACTTTCCCACTCTGGTACGCACAAGAAATCGAAGGTATCCGTAGGGATGTCCGGGTCGTCAACACCAGCTTGTTCCAAACAGATTGGTACATCGACCAGATGAAACACAAAGCTTACGAAAGTGATCCGATACCATCAAAAATGACCCATGAACAATACCGATATGGCACACGGGACTATGTCCCCCTGCGGGAAATTACAAAAGACACTCTTGACATCAAGGAATTTATGGACTGGATAGTGAGCGACAACCCGCGCACCAAGATGAAATACATCGTACAGCAAGATGGCGATGACCCAAGAAACTATCCAAAACAATTGCTGGAATCCAATTATTTCCCGACCAGATCCGTCAAGATTCCTGTCAACAAAGATGCAGTATTAAAAAACGGGGTCGTGAAACAAAAGGATGCAGATAAAATCGTTGATGAAATCACCATAGAAATCAAAGGCAGCGCACTTTACAAAAACCGATTACTGATGTTGGACGTTGTCGCCAACAATGATTGGCAGCGACCTATCTATTTTACCGGTGGTAGTTTTGGTGATGATGATTATATATGGATGAAAAACTACCTGCAACTTGACGGTCTTTGCTATAAACTGGTACCAATAAAAACCCCTGTGGACCGAGCCAATCCGTTTGATATGGGACGTGTGGACAGTGATTTGATGTACGATATGGTCACAAAATGGGATTGGGGCAATAGCGGCACCAATATTTATCACGATGTCGAAACACGAAAAAACGGTATTACCTATCGTGGCAACTTGGCTCGACTTATCGAACAATTGATCAATGAAGGCAAACATGATAAGGCCGAGAAAATAGCCGATCTGGCCATGGAAAAAATGCCCGTGGACAAGTTTGGATATTATACACTTCTTGAGCCTTACATTACCGCATATTACGAGGTTGGCAAAAAGGAAAAAGCGAGAAAACTGTACAAGGACGTAACCAAAAAATACCAAGAAAACCTAATCTATTACAGTTCGTTATCATTGAATAACCAAACCAAGCTTTTGGATGAAATTGTCACGGACATACGAAGATATAGAAGCCTCGTGGACATCCTGATAGAGTATGGCGATGATGAAATGGCGATGTCAGAGACCAAAAATTTCAACAAATATCTAGAGAAATTTGAGCATTTTATAGGTGGTAATGAAGAATCCGAACCAGAAACAACCGATGCCGATTTGCCAAAGGATGTCATAGATAGCTTGTTAAACGCCCAATAAACACCATTTTGGATTTAATACCAGCAAAAATTCCGTGGCCCATAAAGAAAATCTTTTCCGGATATACGTGGGACATCCCAACATCTGGCAAAACCCTGTACCTCACATTTGACGACGGCCCCACGCCAAAGGTAACAGAGTGGGTCTTGGGCACGCTCAAAGATTTCAATGCCTGTGCCACTTTTTTTTGTATTGGGAAAAACATTGACAAACATCCCGATATTTTTGCTCGGATTGTAGAAAGTGGCCACACTATCGGCAATCATACCTACAATCACGTAAAAGGCTGGAAAACCGATAATAAACATTATATTGAAGAAGCAAGGAAGACGCAATACGCCATAGAATCCCGGTTAGAAAACACCGTACAATCTTCCAAACTATTTAGGCCTCCATATGGTAGGATTACTTTTGGACAGGGCAAAAAACTGATGTCGCTCGGTTATAAAATCATTATGTGGGATGTGTTAGCGTTTGACTGGGACAATGCCCGGTCAAACGAAAAATGCTTGAAATATGTTATTTCAAATGCCCATAGCGGTAGCATAGTTGTGTTCCACGACAGTAACAAGGCGTCCCAGCGGATGCGGTATGCACTGCCCAAAGTACTTGAGCACTTTTCGGAAAAAGGGTATGATTTTAAAGGTATTCCTGGATGATGCCAATCAATGTGTTGGCATCCTGCTCTCCACTATGGCGCCATTTCATTTCGCCGCCCTTATATATAATGAGCGTGGGCAGGTTTTTTACCCTCAACGCTTCTGCGAGTTCTTTGTTTTTGTCCACATCTATTTTAATCACTTTGGCTTTGTCGCCAAGTGCCGCTGCAACATCCCTCAACACCGGGTGCATGGCTGTGGACGGTTCGTTCCATTCCGTATAAAAGTCCAACAGAACCGGAATATTAACATCTATGAGTTCCCCAAATTTTGACATATAATAGTCCTTTAGTCAACTGTATTAGTACAAACCTACATATTTTTTTCGATATTTGGCTAACCACGACCCAAATACGTTGCTTTTGTTCAATAATACGTTTAGGCTACCCCAGATTTTGAATGTTTTTTGAGTTCGATGACCGTGATTTCGGGCCAGATACCCACGCGTCCCGGATAGCCCAGATAGCCAAATCCCCTATTGACATTGATATAGCGGCCCAATTCTTTATAGACACCGGCCCAGTGCCTATAACGCCATTTTATAGGGCTCCATTTTACCCACCCCGGGATTTCCACACCAAATTGCATACCGTGGGTATGGCCGCTCAAGGTAAGGTGGTAATGGTTATCATCTTTGAGCACTACCTCGTCCCAATGGCTTGGGTCGTGGCTCATGAGTATCTTGAAATCGTCGGGGCGCACATTTTTGGAAGCCATATTGAGGTCACCAGCTTTTTTGAACCCTCCTTTGCCCCAATTTTCGACCCCAACAAGTGCTATGCGCTGCCCTTCACGCTCTATAAAACGACTTTCGTTAAGTAACAAATCGTAACCCATCTCCTTTTGTATTTGCTTGAGGTCGTTGAGGTTCTGTTCTTTTTCGGCAGCACAGTTCCAATCGATATAATCGCCATAGTCGTGGTTTCCAAGCACTGAAAACACACCGTCTTTTGCTCGTAGCTGACCAAACAGTTCTTTCCAAGGCAGCATCTCCGATGCTACGTTGTTTACCATATCACCGGTAAACATTATGGCATCGCTTCCTTGCTCATTGATGAGATTAACGCCATAAGCTATTTTTTCATAATTGTCAAAACTTCCGGAGTGGATGTCACTAATCTGCGTGATGCGGTAACCGTCAAACGCATCGGGGAGGTCATCAAATTGCAACGTGTGTTTCAAGACCCTAAAATTGTACTTTCCTTGATACATGCCATACAGCAACGAGGCAAATGGTACCGCAGCAACCCCAAGGGCAACCGTACTGACAAACTTTCTTCTGGAGGGTATGTGAAATGATTGTCTTTGGCCAAAAAACCTTGAGTATGTTCCTTCGAAAAGTCTTACCATGTCTTCGCCCAACAAGAAAATCACCAATACGATGTTCAGCAGCATGAAAGAAAGCAAAAACCCAAATGCGTAACTCTTGGAAGGTGATAGCACCCTACCGTCCGAGGACCATAAAAATTGAGCGATAAGGTTTATAACTACCAAAAGAGCAACGGCAATAAATATAGCATTGACCCAAAAATTTTTGGTCAGGGTTCTTATCGCCTGCAACCCATAAAATGTTAGCATCAGATACACAAACGAAAAAACAATCCAGCGCATTGGTTTTGCAATTTTTATCAAAGATAATCGAAATGGACTGTTATTAAAACCTTTATAAAAAATTTAACCATCCCTTAAGATTCCGAACCTATCAGAACTTATTCAAGGTTTTGACAACAATATCGATTCGTTCTTTTCGACAACAGTATCGATCACTTTTCCAGAAGTTGTGTACATTGTTGAATTTACACCATAATTAATACAATCATCCATTAAGTTTTAGTATCTTTCGGGGGCATTTTGAATCTATGATTTGATGAAGCTTGTTTTACCATTATTAGTTTGCGTGTGTTTTGTTTTGCAGGGCTGTAACCAAAAGCCGAAAACCGAGCCTGCTCAAAAGGACACTTTTTTGATTTCGTATGTTAATCCGTTTATAGGGACCGGTGGGCACGGCCACACCTATCCTGGCGCCACAATGCCTTTTGGCATGATGCAATTGAGTCCCGATACACGGCTCGACGGGTGGGACGGCTGCTCGGGATACCACTACAGCGACAAGTATATTTATGGCTTTTCGCACACCCATTTGAGCGGCACAGGTGTCAGCGATTACGGCGATATCTTATTAATGCCCACTAACAAAGTGGTCTTTCACAACGGCAGTGACGGCAAACGGGGTTATCGTTCACGGTTTTCGCACGAGAGCGAAGTTGCAGAACCTGGGTATTACAAAGTAACTTTGGATGATACTGACATCAACGTGGAACTTACCGTGAGCACTAGAAGCGGTATTCACAAATACCAATATCCTACGGCACAAAACCAAATGTTAATACTGGATTTGCTTCACCGCGACGAACTGTTGAGCGGCAGTATCAAAAGGATTTCTGACACCGAACTTTCCGGACACCGCCACTCAAAGGCTTGGGCTAAACAACAAAAACTCTACTACTACATCAAGTTTTCGCACCCAATTTCTGTAGATTTGGGTGCCGCACGCGGCCAATACAAGAACAAAAAAGCAGCTTTTCAGTTTGACAACCCAAAAAATGAACCAGTTTATGTAAAAATTGGCATCAGCCCAGTGGATGAAGAAGGGGCAAAAAAGAACCTCGAAGCAGAAATTGGCGATAAATCTTTTGAGCAAATCAAGGAAGAAGCACAAAACATCTGGGAAAAGCAATTGGAGAAAATCGTGGTAGAGGGCAACAACAAAGATTACAAAACCTGTTTTTACACCGCAATGTACCACGCTATGATAGCCCCAAACATTTACCAAGATGTGGACGGCCGTTATCGGGGCATGGATCTTAAAGTACACGAAACCAATAAATTTGAATATTATACCGTTTTTTCGCTCTGGGACACTTATAGGGCAGTACACCCACTGTACACCATTATCGAACAAGAGCGAACCAATGATTTCATCAACACATTTATTTCAAAATACAATGAAGGCGGCATTATGCCCATATGGGATTTGTCGGGAAATTACACCGGCTGTATGATTGGCTACCATGCTGTTCCGGTCATTGCCGATGCTTACCTAAAAGGGATTCGCGGGTATGATGCCGAAAAAGCCTTTGAGGCCATGAAATTTTCGGCCACGCGCAATTGGCTGGGTCTAAAATCATATAAAACATTGGGATTTATTCCGGTAGAAGAAGAAAGTGAATCCGTGTCCAAAACCTTGGAGTACGCTTATGACGATTGGACCATTGCCCAAATGGCAAAAGCAATGGGCAGGGATGATGACAAAAAAACCTATCTGGAACGCGCTCAATTTTATAAGAACGTGTACGATCCCGAAACCAAATTCATGCGAGGACGGTTCAGAAACACCTGGTTTTCGCCTTTTGACCCTTATGAAGTAAACTTTAATTACACCGAAGCCAACGCCTGGCACTACCGTTTTTACGTGCCACAAGACATTACCGGTCTTATGGAGCTGCTTGGAGGAAAAGATTCGCTGGATCTACATCTTGACAAACTGTTCGCTGCTGATTCAAAAACCACTGGGCGCGAACAGGTGGACATTACAGGCCTAATAGGACAATATGTGCAAGGCAACGAACCCAGCCACCACATGGCTTACCTCTACAATTTTGTGAACAAACCTTACAAAACCCAAGAAAAAGTCCGTCAAATCCTGACCGAGCTATATAAAAATGCTCCAGACGGTATCTCGGGCAACGAAGATTGTGGGCAAATGAGTGCCTGGTATGTGTTCAGTGCCATGGGCTTTTATCCTGTGACGCCCGGAAGCAATCAATACATCATCGGGACGCCGTTGTTTGACAAAGCAACCATCAATTTGGAAAACGGCGAAAAATTCCACATCAAGGTTTATGACCTGACCGATGATAACTTATATATAGCCAATGCAAAATTGAATGGTTCAACCTTCAACCAAACCTACATTTCCCATAAGGATATTTTAGAAGGCGGCACATTGGAATTGTGGATGACCAACTTGCCAAGCGAATGGGGGACGGATGAAGGCACAGAGCCAATAACCAAAATCGACGATTATAAAATCATACCTGTACCGTTTATAGCAAAAGGTGATGTGGCGTTCAAGAACGAAACCGAAGTAGTCCTTCAAAATATCGATGCCGATGCAGAAATCTACTATTCTACTAACGATTCCACCTACACACGGTATGAAAAACCACTCAAACTTACGGAGGCCGTTACCTTAAAGGTTTTTTCAAAAAAGGATGGCAAAAAAAGTGCGACCATGGCTACATCGTTTTATAAGATAGATCCCAATGTTTCATTGGAACTAAAGACTACTTATGCCAACCAATATAATGGGGGTGGAAAAACTGCATTGATTGACGGCATCAAAGGTACCAAGGATTTCAGGACAGGAACATGGCAAGGCTATCACGATAAAGATGTAATTGCGATTGTAAATTTGGGCGAATTAAAACCCGTCCAAAACGTTTCGGTAAATTTCTTACAGGACCAGAATTCGTGGGTTTTTTATCCAACGGAAGTGCTTTGCTATGTGTCAACAGACAACCAAAACTTCCGACTGCTCGGCAGCCAAAAAATCAATGCCGCAAAAGAATCGGACACTGCCGACATTTTAACATTTTCTCTTGACCTCAAAGGCCAAAACGTCCAATATGTAAAAATCATAGCAAAAAAAATGGGGAAATTACCCCAATGGCATCTCGGATACCCACATGATGGACGAAGCTGGATTTTCGTGGACGAAATCACCATTAAATAACAATCACATCAACCTAACCAATTTCATCAAACAATGACAAACCATAGCAACAAATCGGCACTGACCACCTTGGTTACCGTGTTTTTCTTCTGGGGCTTCATAGCTGCCTCCAATGGCGTTTTTATCCCTTTTTGTAAAACGTATTTTGACATTGACCAGTTTCAATCTCAATTGGTGGACTTTGCCTTTTATGGCGCTTATTACTTGGGCGCGCTCTTCCTATTCATCCTATCGGGCTACATCAACAAAGATATCCTGAACCATTGGGGCTACAAAACCGGCATCGTGTATGGCCTTTTGTTTTCTGCGGTAGGGGCAATCGCAATGTATTTTTTTGTAAATGGGGCGCAGCAGGGAGAAACCATTGTGTTCTACCTTGTTCTGATGGCCTTGTTTATCGTCGGGCTTGGTTTTTCTTTACAACAGACAGCGGCAAACCCTTTTGCGATAGCTTTGGGCGATCCTCAAAAAGGCTCACACAGATTGAACCTTGCCGGAGGTATCAACTCTTTTGGCACCACCATCGGCCCCATCATCATTGCCTTAATTATTTTTGGTTCCGCACCACCATCCGGTGAAGAATTGACCCGAATGATTGACAACAATGAAGTGACGCTCTCAACGGTACAAGCTTTATATCTGGGCGTCGCCATTTCATTCGTTCTGGCTGCCGCTCTTTTTTATTTTTCCAAAAAATTACCTCAAGCCAAATCGGATGCCACCTTTGAAATGGCCTACAAAGCCCGAAACTTGCTCATTGTTTTGAGTATCATCATCACCATTTGTTTTGCGATGATATTCATGACCTATACCGGCAATGCTGAAACCACCAAAGCAATAGAACACAAGCGATTGTTATTGCTTTTCATTGCCTTACTCGCTGTCATTTCTAGCATTTGGGTCGCTTATCGCAGTGCCAACAAAAAACCACAAGGTTGGGGTGCGATGAAATACCCGCAATTGCTTTTGGGCATGCTGGGCATCTTTATGTATGTGGGCGTGGAAGTGACCATACAGAGCAATCTGGGGGAATTGCTTAAAAGTGTCGTTGACAAAGTCAATAACCTAAATGCCCTAAAACTTCCCGCAATGAACGATGCTGAAATAGCACCGTACATATCACTGTATTGGGGCGGACTGATGATTGGGCGTTGGGTTGGTGCGATTACTGTTTTCAACCCGACCGAAGGATTACGAAAGTGGCTTTTGATTATTGTGCCTTATGTGGCCTTTGGGGTTATCCTAATGGTCAATTATGGCAAATATGACTTTCAAGAAATAGCCTTTTTCAGTATTTGTGTCGCAATACAAATTATTGGATTTTTCTTGGCAAAAGACAATCCGGTACAAACCTTGAAGTTATTCAGCGTTTTGGGTATCCTGGGGATGCTAATCGGCACATTTGCTTCAGGACAGTTAGCTTTGTTCGCCCTGCTTTCCGGCGGCCTGTTCTGTTCTATTATGTGGCCGTGTATATTCACGTTGAGCATTGCAGGATTAGGCAAATACACATCACAAGGTTCTGCATTTTTGGTCATGATGATTTTGGGCGGAGCCATCATACCGCCCGTACAGGGAAAACTGGCCGATGTATTCAGCATCCAAACATCGTATCTGATTGCAGCCGCATGTTTTGCATATTTACTTTTCTATGCATTTGCCACAAAGTCAACTTTGGACAAACAAGGTGTGAAATATTAACCATTATGGCATGAAACACCTATTATCTTTCGTTGCAATTTCTTTTCTTTTTGCTTGTAAAAACGATCAGGACAAAAACACGATAGAAGATCAGGTGCCCATTCTGGATCTCACTCAATTTGTAAACCCAATGATTGGCACAAGCAAAATGGGCCATGTGTTTCCGGGAGCTACGGCTCCTTTTGGGATGGTGCAATTGAGCCCGCAAACCAATTTTGAAACCTTGCACAATAGCGACGGGAGCTACAACACCGAAACCTATGCGTATTGCGCTGGGTACCAATATCGGGATTCTACCATCATTGGTTTTTCACATACCAATTTTAGCGGTACTGGACATTCTGATTTGGGTGACTTTTTAGTGATGCCCACCATTGGCAATCTGGTGCTTGACCCACTACAAACACCCGAAGGCGGCAAAGGGTTTTATTCTACTTTTTCACATGAAAAAGAAATTGCTTCGCCCGGTTATTATAAAGTGGACCTGGACAGTTATGGCATTACCGCAGAGCTTACTTCAAGTGAGCGCGTGGGTTTTCATCAATATACTTTCCCAAGCACGGAAGAAGCTCATATCATCTTGGATATGGTATATAATGTGTATCATCACGAAAACAAGAATGTATGGACCTTTATCAGGGTAGAAAACGATTCAACCATTACCGGCTATAGACAGACCAAGGGTTGGGCACGAGACAGAAAGGTGTTTTTTGCAGCAATCTTTTCCAAACCATTCAAGAGTTATGGACACAAAAAATATGATCAAATCAAATATGACGGCTTTTACAGACGCTTTCATCAGGAGGAAAATTTTCCCGAAATGGCCGGACATGACCTGCGCGCTTATTTCAATTTTGACACACAAGACGGCGAACAAATTAAATTGAAGTTTGCACTGTCCTCGGTAAGCTCGGCAGGTGCCATGAAAAATCTGGATGCCGAAATTCCACATTGGGATTTCAACAAAACAAGAGAAGAAACAAAGGCCAAATGGAACCGCGAATTATCAAAAATTGAAATCCAAACCATAACTCCTGAAGACAAAATAACATTTTACACCGCACTATATCACACCAATTTATCGCCCATTATCTATGAAGATGTCGATGGGCAGTATCGCGGCCTGGACCAGAACATCCACGCCTCGGATGGGTTTACCAATTACACCATATTCTCCCTTTGGGACACCTATCGTGCTTTGCACCCACTTTATAACATTACACAGCCTCAACGCAACAATGACATGATAAAGAGCATGTTGGCACATCAAGAACAAAGTGTACACCACATGCTGCCCATTTGGAGCCATTATGCCAACGAAAATTGGTGCATGATCGGCTACCATGCTACTTCGGTCATTGCCGATGCCATGGTCAAAAATGTAGGCGATTTTGACAAAAAACAAGCTTTAAAAGCTTCGGTTACAACTGCTAATGTAGATTATTTTGAAGGAATCGGCGACTACAAAACTTATCAGTTTGTGCCGGACGACAAAAGCCATTCCTCTGTGTCAAAAACCTTGGAATATGCATATAACGACTGGTGCATTGCCCAAATGGCCAGAGTAGTGAGCGACCAAAAAACCGAAAAGGAATTTGCCGCTCGCTCGCAATATTACAAAAACGTTTATGACGCCAGTATTGGGTTTATGCGTCCTAAACTTTCCAATGGCGAGTTCAAAAAAGATTTTGACCCAATGGACACTCACGGGCAAGGCTTTATTGAAGGAAATGCTTGGAACTATGGACTTTACGTTCCACAGGATCTGGATGAAATGGTACGGATGATGGGAGGCAAAGAACGATTTGCACAACATTTGGATTCTTTGTTCACAATGGAAATTGCCGATAAATACATTGAAAAGCACGAAGACATCACACGCGATGGCATCATTGGCAATTATGTACATGGTAATGAGCCCGGACACCATATCCCATATTTATACAACTGGACAGGTCATCCAGAAAAAACCCAAGCCCGCGTGCGCATGATTTTGGACTCAATGTACGATGCTACCGTGGAAGGCCTTTGTGGCAATGACGATGCCGGGCAAATGAGTGCTTGGTACATTTTCAGTAGCCTTGGATTTTACCCGGTAACGCCCGGCACACCTTTTTACGCCCTGGGAAGCCCAAAATTAGAAATGGCCGTCCTGCATTTAGAAAACGGCAATACCCTAACCATCAAGGCCAATAACCAAAGCTCCGATAACGTGTATGTTAAAAAAATCAGTCTGAACGGAACACCGGTTCAAGGCTTAAGCATTTCGCACCACGATTTGATGAGAGGTGGCGAACTAATATTTGAAATGAGCAGCACACCATGAGACCATTCTATCTTGCCATCTTATTGTTGACGGTTTTTACATCATGTAACCAAACACACAAACCAACCAATCCATCCACAAAAGACAACCAACTATTGGTAGACCATGTCAATCCGCTAATGGGCACCGACTCAAAATATAGTTTATCCAACGGCAACACATACCCTGCAATTGCCACGCCTTGGGGCATGAATTTCTGGACGCCCATGACTTCTAAAATGGGAGACGGCTGGACCTACAAATACAATGAAAACAAAATAAGAGGCATAAAACAAACCCACCAACCAAGTCCATGGATCAACGATTATGCTGCGTTTTCCTTCATGGCCGTTACCGGCGATTTAAAGTTTAATGAAGAAGAGCGCCAATCGTGGTTTTCGCACAAGGCCGAAACCGCAACACCTTATTATTACAGCGTATATTTGGCCGATTATGACACCTCTGTGGAGGTAACGCCCACCGCACGCGCGGCACAATTCAAATTTACGTTCCCAAAAGCAGATTCTTCATATATTATGTTAGATGCTTTTTTTAAAGGCTCTATGGTAAAAATTATCCCTGAACAGCGCAAGATTATTGGTTATTGCCGAAATAATTCGGGTGGTGTGCCAGACAATTTCCATAATTATTTTGTCGCCCAATTTGATAAGGATTTTGAATTTACGCATACCTGGACAGATAATTGGACACTGCAACCAAACACCTTGGACAGTGAAGGCAAACATGTGGGAGCCATCATTGGGTTCAAAACCAAAAAGGGTGAAACTGTTACCGTGAAAGTAGCATCATCCTTTATCAGTCCGGAACAGGCCCAACTCAATCTAAACAGGGAAATAGGCGAAGACACTTTTGAAACTTCAAAAGAAAAAGCCAAACAAGCCTGGGAAACCGAACTCAAAAAGATTGAAGTAGAGGGCGACAACATTGAACATATCAAAACCTTTTATTCCTGTTTGTATAGGGTTTTACTCTTTCCAAGAAGCTTTTATGAATTGGATGCCGAAAACAACATTGTGCATTACAGTCCGTACAATGGTGAGGTTTTACCGGGCTATATGTTTACGGACAATGGATTTTGGGACACTTTTAGGGCAGTATTCCCCTTTTTCAATTTGATGTACCCCGAACTCAACAGCCACATTATGGAAGGTTTGGCCAATACCTATAAAGAATCTGGTTGGCTCCCCGAATGGGCGAGCCCGGGACATCGCAATTGCATGATTGGCTCCAATTCTGCCCCAAATGTTGCAGATGCATTTTTAAAAGGCAACATCAAGGAAACCGATGTGGACATCCTGTTTGAAGCACTTTTAAAAAATGCAACCATTGAAGCTGGAAGGCCCGTCAGTTCGGTTGGGCGCGAAGGTTTAAACTATTACAATGCTTTGGGTTATGTGCCTTACAATGTGGGAATCAATGAGAATACCGCCAGAACTTTAGAATATGCCTATGCTGATTTTACCGTGGCCCAAATGGCAAAAAAAATGGGCAAAAACTCAATAGCCGATACATTTTACAGGCAATCGCTCAATTATAAAAACGTTTTTGACCCATCAACCAATTTGATGCGGGGCAAGAATGAAGACGGCACGTTCCAGTCCCCATTTAATCCACTAAAATGGGGTGATGCCTTTACCGAAGGCAATAGCCTGCATTACACCTGGTCGGTATTTCACGATGTACAAGGGCTGATAGACCTTATGGGCGGCAAGGAGCAGTTTGTAAAACAATTGGACACCGTTTTTGAAATGCCACCTCTTTTTGACGATTCGTATTATGGTATCACAATACATGAAATCCGAGAGATGCAGATAGTCAATATGGGAAATTATGCCCACGGAAACCAGCCCATTCAGCACATGATTTATTTGTACAATTACGCCAATGCTTCATATAAAGCCCAAGAAAAAATAAGGGATGTATTAACCAAACTATACACCCCCACGCCAGACGGTTACTGTGGTGACGAGGACAATGGGCAAACATCGGCATGGTATGTGTTCAGCGCGTTGGGCTTTTATCCCGTGACACCTGCAACGGACCAATATGTTATAGGCAGCCCACTGTTCAACAAAGCCACCTTACATCTTGAGAACGGGAACATTTTTAAAATTGAAGCCAAAAACAATAGCAAAGTGAGCCCGTATATCCAGACCACGTACTTGAACGGCAAAGTTTACAACAATAGCTTTATCACCTATGACGCTATTAAAAACGGTGGTGATTTCCGTTTTGACATGTCCGACACGCCCAATCGCTTCTGGGCAAACAAACCCGAAAACACGCCCTATTCAATGAGTAAAAACACACAAAACTAAAGCAAATGAAACGTCGAAATTTTATTAAAAACGCTACGTTGACCGGAACAGGATTGGCATTGGGGAGCACTTTGGCAAGCTGTATGGACATTGTGACCAATAAGGAATCTGCCACGCTGGCTATTGACGAAAACACTTCAAAAGCCGCACTCCCATTGGTCATAGCAACTTGGAACGTAAAAAATTCCACTGCAAAAGCTTGGGAGGTTTTACAAAATGGCGGCAGCGCACTCGATGCCGTAGAGCAGGGATGTATGGTCGAAGAAGCCGACGAAACCGGACAGTCTGTCGGTAAGGGCGGTTTACCGGACAGAGATGGACATGTAACACTGGACGCTTGTATTATGGACAAACACGGTAATTGTGGTTCGGTTGTATTTTTGGAAAACGTGGTACATGCCGTCTCGGTAGCCAGAAAAGTAATGGAAGACACGCCACATGTAATGTTAGCAGGAAAAGGTGCAGAAGAATTTGCTTACGAAAAAGGATTTCCTAAAGAAAACCTTTTGACCGAAGCCTCAAAGAAAGCCTGGGAAGAATGGAAAAAAACTTCCGAATACAAACCCATCATCAACATCGAAAACCACGATACCATTGGCATGCTTGCCATTGATAAAAACGGCGACATTTCAGGAGCTTGCACAACAAGTGGCTTGGCATACAAAATGCACGGCCGCGTGGGCGATTCGCCAATCATCGGTTCGGGGTTGTTTGTAGATAATGAAATTGGCGCTTGTGTGGCCACGGGTCTGGGTGAAGAAGTCGTAAAAACCGTCGGAAGCTTTTTGGTGGTTGAATTGATGCGCCAAGGCAAATCCCCACAAGAAGCCTGCGAAGAAGCCATAAAACGAATCGTCAGCAAGCCCAACAGCAATTACAGGGATTTTCAGGTGGGCTATATTGCTGTGAACAAAAAAGGGGAAACAGGCTACTACGCTATCCACAAAGGGTTTAGCATGACCAAGTACCAAGATGGTATCAATGAAAATCAGGAAGCTACGAATTATCTGAATGGGTAATCGGGCTTTGGGTCCAAAGGAGCATTTTATATAGGTACTAATGTTTTAAAAAGCATAGATTTTGGCAAAGAGGGTTTTGAAGAACGTTTGGAGAACCTCATCAAAAAAGTACAATACGAACTACCCGAATGTGAAGACGATACGGTAATGGAAATAGGCAACGAACCGGACAAGAAAAAAATAATTAAAATCGTGTACGACTCTACCAGCTATATTTTAAAAAAATGTGATTATATCGTGTTTAATAAAAAATCCCCACAGAAGTATTTGAAGACATGATATTTGTCACTAACGATGTCCTTAACCAACACCTCCCTGCCGAATGGCAACTCATAGACGAATATACCATTGTAGCACCACCTTTAGGAAGGGAAAAATATCTCAATTTAGTCCAAAAACTAATCCCTTTCGACCAAAAAGGACAATTTGAATACCATCAATTAATGGCCCCAAAATAATCTATTAAAGCACAATAAGCCATCTTTACTTTTTTACCGGATGATAGGGTCTTACATGATAATGCCAATCAAAACCACCTCAACGTCAGGTCAATAAGTTTCTGTTTAAAATTGTTATATGGAGGCATCAACAGATCGGCCGAGCCAATAGTATGCTGTTTCATGATGGCGCGTTTGTTTGAAAAAGCCTCAAACCCAAAAAATCCGTGCGACTTGCCAATGCCACTGTTATTGCTGCCCCCAAAAGGGAGGTTGTGGTTGAGGTATTGCAGCAAATTATGGTTGATGCAGCCATTGCCAGCCCTGGTATTGTTCAATATCAGATCTATGGTCTTTTGGTGCTTGCTATAGATGTACAGCGCAAGCGGTTTTTCCTTTGAATTGATGTAAGCAATAGCCTCTTCTGTCGTCGAATATGTTTTTACCGGAAGTATCGGGCCAAAAATCTCTTCATGCAGCAACTTGGAATCATCGGGCATATCAACTATTAAGGTGGGCTCGATATAATTGTCGCCTTCCAGATAATTGCCACCAGAAACCACTATGCTCTTGTTTGACTTGGCTTCCTCTATGTAAGATACCAAACGCTTAAAGTGATCTTTGTTTACTATCCTGCTATAAGACCCGGACGTTTCTGCACTTTCAGAATAAAAGGCCTTGATTTTTGATTTGAAAAGTTCGGCAAACTTTGTTTTCAAATCTGATTTCAAAAGCACGTAATCTGGCGCAATGCAAGTCTGTCCGGCGTTGGTAAACTTCCCAAAGAGGATACGCTCCACGGTCTTTTCGAGGTTTGTGGTGCCGTCGATGATGGTGGGCGACTTTCCACCGAGTTCCAAGGTCACCGATGCCAAATGTGCGCTGGCAGCTTCCATTACCAGCCTCCCTACACGCGGCGAACCCGTAAAAAAGATATGGTTAAAGGGTAACTTCAACAACTCCTTTGAAACCTCAACATCGCCCTCTATCAGGGCTACTTCACTTTCATCAAACAGCTCTCTGACCATCTTGGACATAAGCGACGAAGCATTGGGTGTCAATTCCGAGGGTTTCAAGATAACCGTATTGCCGGCAGCTATGGCAGACACCAAAGGCCCGAACGTGAGATTGAATGGATAGTTCCACGGCGAGACGATAAGGCAAACACCCTTGGGCTCATATTTAATGTAAGATGAGGCGCCGAGGAGTGCCAGGGGCGTATCGACGGTTTGGCGTTTCATCCAAGATTTCAAGTTTTTTTTGACGAATTTGATTTCTTTGGTGACCGGATATATTTCCGTAAGGTCGGTTTCCAATGCCGGTTTTTTGAAATCATCGTACATAGCTTTCCGTATGGCATCCTTGTAGGTAACCTCCAAAGCATGCTTCAAAGCATCAAGTTTTTTGATTCGCTCCTTGTGGGTTGAATTGCCCACTTTAAACTGGTTTACCGTTTGTCGATAAAATTGTTCAGAGAACCGATTGTCCATATTCTGTATCATTGGCCGATAACGTATTTACTGGGCTGCAAGCCGTTTTTGTGCATTTCATCGATGTTTTTTGAGGCTATTTTCAGGTTAACCGTTTATCGATGTTTTTTATCTAATTTATTATCTGAAGGCAAAATTGCACCTTTTCTTTGCGATGTAATTGATAACAAAAAATAGTTTTAATCATGAAAAAAGTTTTAATCCTTATCGCAATGTTCGCCCTACCAATCATCTCTTTTGGTCAAAACGAAACTAACGGTAACGTAAAACAAAATGACACTATTGTTGAGATCAGTGCTGTGCAAACCAATGACGGAAACCAATTGGTTTATACAACTGTAAATACCAAGGTTGAAAATTACAAAAAAAGCAACGAACTTACCAGCATCAAGGCCTACAGAAAGAGCCTTCAGATCAAAGTCAAAGAAATTAAAAATTGTTAAACGACAATTTTTTCAAGAACCCTTCTATTTATATATATTCTTAAAATCGGGTAGCCTTCCAAATAAAGACTACCCGATTTTTTTTATTTGTTAGGAATATCTTCGGTTGAAAATCCATACAGCTTGTTGGCTTCTTCCTCTTTCAGTTTCTGCACCAGCTCCAAAGCATCCGGTATTACGTCGCTGCAAATGACGATCAGCGAATCTTTCTTTGCGTTTTTGATGGCAAAAGTTGCCGCCTCACGCTCGTTGGGGATGATGGTGGTTTTCTTGTTGGGATCTTTCATCTTGATGCCTGCATCGAGCATTGCAATAAGTTCCGTTTCTGTCCTGCCACGAAGGTTTTTGTCCTGACGGATAATGATTTCGTCAAACATTTCGGCGGCAATGCTACCTATTTCGTTAGTGTCTTCCTCACGCCTATCACCAACACCGGCAATGATGCCCACTTTTACAGACGCATCAATATTTTCGATGAATTTCTGCAGGGCACGCATTCCTGCGGGGTTATGGGCATAATCCAAAAGCACCTGAAAATCCTTGAACTGGAAGAGGTTCAAACGACCCGGTGTCTGTGCCGGCGACGGTATAAAAGTTTCCAATCCTGCTTTTATTTCTTCCAGGGTAAACCCTTTTACATAAGCAGTAGTTACTGCCGGAAGAATATTCTGAATCATAAAGGTGGCACGCCCACCATATGTGAGCGGCACATTGACGGCCTTGACAACACGCATTTTCCATTCGCCCCTGCAAATGGTAATGAAACCGTTTTCATAAACCGCCGAAATGCCTCCAAGCTTCTGCATGGCTTTGATACGCGGATTGTTTTCGTCCATAGAGAACAATGCCACGTTGCAGTTAACGCTCTTGCGCATATCGTAAACAAGGTCATCATCGGCATTGAGGATGGCATAGCCTTCTGGAAGTACCGTTTCGGGGATGACGCCTTTTACTTTTGCAAGCTGCTCAAGCGTATGGATTCCCTTTAGGCCCAAATGGTCGGCAGCCACATTGGTAACGATACCGATATCGCACTTGTGAAAACCCAAACCTGCTCGCAACAATCCTCCCCTGGCACATTCCAAAACGGCAAAATCAATTGTTGGATCCTTTAGTACAAACTCGGCACTGGCTGGCCCGGTACAATCACCTTTCATCAATATTTGGTTTTGGATGTAAACACCGTCACTGGTGGTATAACCCACTTTGTGGCCCTTCATTTTAGCCAAATGGGCTATCAACCGGGTTGTTGTGGTTTTTCCGTTGGTACCGGTAATTGCGATTATCGGGATCCTGCTAGTGCTGCCATGAGGAAAGAGTTTGTCTATGACATTGGCCGCCACGTTCCTCGGCAATCCAGTAGTTGGCGCCAAATGCATCCTGAAGCCCGGTCCTGCATTGACTTCAAGTACGGCACCACGGGTTTCTTCCAGGGGTTTGCTAATATCACTGGTCATCACATCAATACCGCAAATGTCCAAATCAATGATTTTTGAGATGCGTTCCGCCATAAAAACGATGGACGGGTGCACGATATCGGTCACATCTTCTGCCGTGCCTCCGGTACTCAAATTGGCCGTATCCTTCAATATCAATCGTTGGCCATCTTCCAAAACAGAGTCCAAAGTATAACCACTGGCCTTGATGATTCCCAAAGTCAAGTCGTTGACGGATATCTGGGTAAGTATATTCTCGTGGCCATAGCCCCTTCTTGGGTCTTTGTTTACTTCATCTATTAGTTGCTGTATGGTTGAAGTGCCATCTCCCACAACGTTTGCCGGAGTGCGCTTTGCGGCTGCCACCATTTTATAGTTGATGACCAAAAGTCGGTAATCCTCGCCGGTGACATAGCGTTCCACAATGATAGCGCCATTTCGGGAACTTTCTTTTGCACACCGGAACGCCACCAATGCGTCATCATAATTTTTAATGTTTACGGTAATGCCACGTCCGTGATTGCCATCTACCGGTTTTACAACCAATGGAAAACCAACATACTTACACGTCTCCTCAAGGCTGCTCTCGCGGCGAATGATTTCGCCTTTGGGCGTTGGCACTTCGGCCTGTTGCAAAAGATATTTGGTGTCTTCCTTATCGCAGGCAATTTCCACGCCTATACTGCTGGTTTCGCTGGTAACGGTAGCTTGTATGCGCTTTTGGTTGGAACCATAGCCCAATTGGCACAGGGAATATTTGTTCAATCGGATCCAAGGGATTCCTCTTGAGGCGGCTTCTTCGACAATGGAACCTGTACTTGGCCCCAAACGCTCGGCTTCGCGGAGTTCGCGCATTTTTTGGATATCATCGGTCAGGTCATAATCTTCGCCATCTATCAAAGCTTGGCAAATTTCGACCGCCACCTTGGCGGCATACCGCCCGACAGATTCTTCCATATAGGCAAAAACAACACTATATACACCCTTTTCTCCATAACCACGTGTTCTGCCGAAACCTACGTCCATCCCAGCAAGTGACTGTATCTCGAGGGCAATATGTTCTATGATATGGCCCATCCAGGTGCCTTCTTCTACACGTTGGAAAAAACCGCCCGGTTCGCCCACAGAGCAACGGTGTTCGTACATTGTAGGGAATAGTTTTTCAAGCCGGTCCCTGAACCCCTCGATTTTGTTGGACGGACGCTCTTCCATTTCTTCAAGGTCGAGAACCATCACAATCAGTTTGTGGCGTCTTACAGACCAGTAATTGGGGCCGCGCATGGCGTTTATCTCGCGTATTCTCATAAATATTTAGGCATTAGTGAGTGTTACTTCTTAATCATCAAGAATCTGTTTAGACTTGCTATACAAGAAATTTATGGATCATTCCTGTGACAAACAAGGCGTATTTTTAAGGATAGCAACACTATCTTTTCAAAAACACAACGAAGTTACAGTCAGGAAGAACCATAAAAGAATTGATACAATGATTTTAACAGATTCTAAATATAGAATTTTTTTTAAATTAAATAAGTTTAATTTTGCAGATGTACAAAAAAGTTTTTTTAATGGCACCAAAAGGCACGTTGATTCCCATAGGTGGAAACGAAGACAAAGGTTTTGAAGATGACGAAATCCATAGGTTAGACTATGTTGAAGAAGGAATATTGTCGCACGTAGTACGTGAAGCGGGAGGCAAAACAGCCAAGATCGTGGTTATTCCCACTGCGTCGAGCATCCCTGTAGAGGTTGGCAAAAACTATTTGAAGGCCTTTGGCACTTTAGGCTGTAAAAATATCTCGGTGCTGAACATCAAGTCCAGAGAGGCATCCGAAAGCCGCAAAGCGATTGCGCTCATTCAAAACGCCGACTGTATTATGTTTTCGGGTGGCGACCAGTCCAAAATTTCAAAATATATAGGGGGCACGACCATTCACAACATTTTATTGGATCGATATAAAAACGACGCCAATTTTGTGATTGCCGGCACCAGCGCCGGTGCTATGGCTATGTCCGCAGAAATGATTACAGGGGGAAGCAGTACCAAGGCTTTCGTAAAAGGTGCCGTTTCGATGCACCAAGGAATAGGCTTGATACCTCAATTGATCATTGACACCCATTTTATTCAGCGTGGGCGGTTTGGGCGCATTTCAGAGGCGGTTGCCAAATTTCCGGACCTCATAGGCGTAGGACTTGCCGAAGATACCGGAATGATTATCAAAAACGGTAATGAATGTACGGTAATTGGTTCAGGAATGGCGATTGTTTTTGATGGTAGTAGCTTGACTCACAACAATGAGAAAATCTTAAAAGTTGGAACACCCATGACGATGACCAATTTAAAAATACACGTTTTGGCAAATGGTGATGAATTTAACATCAGCACAAGACAGATTAATGTGTTGCCTGTGGCGTCGCCGTTTATTTAGAGGTATATTTTTGCTTCGAAAGCTTTGTTAGAGAAATCTTACTTCTTCATAAATTTAAGATATTCAACAGTATTATCGTCAACTGACAGGCGTACCATGTACATCCCCGATGGCAAGTGGGAAACCGGTATCGCCTCGCGGTTCTCCACGGCCGCCCTGTACAGCATCTTTTGCCCAACCATGTTGTAAACGGACACCGAGGCACTGCCCTTCAAGTTTGCCATTTGCAGGACATCTCCCGCTGGGTTTGGGTAAACGTAAACAGTACCTTTTCCCGAAACATCAGGCACCGAGGCCGTTTCGGTACTATACTCGGAAGTTTCATACACACATCCGCATTCATCCTGAAATCTCACGGTAAAGACCGACGGTCCAAATCCGCTGATGTCAAGACTTTCATCGATCGCCCCAGGTATATCAATGCCATTCATTGTCCATTGGTGGCCCTGGTAGCCAAAAGGCGCAAAAAGGATGCCGTTATCCAAAGTGATTTCGAACGTCTCGTGGCTGCAATGGTCAAAGTTGATTTTGGCAATAAACCCCGAAATACTGCCCGGCTCTTTGGTTTCCTTATGGGCACCGCTTGTGGCAAGGTCATCAATATCCGTTAAACCGGTCACATAAAACTTATTTTCAGCCCCACGACTTATGCTATTTATTCCCTCGTCAAATGGCTTGCTCCAGTTAAGGTTGCCCGTTGTGTCCAATGATGCCACAAACCCTTTTTGATTACCGGTATGAGGCGTATAGCTGCACTCGGCGGCATCAAAATAAAAATCCGAACTTTGTGTACCGCCCGTTATTAAAATCTCTTCATTATCATAATTGCCTTCAACTATTAAGGAATTCGTATATCCAAATAAAGTATTTACGCCATTTAGAAAGGAGTTTTCTGCTCCATTACCACCAACATATGTGCCCCATTGTTTCAGCCCTGACTGGTTGTATTTCAGCAAGACCATATCGAATGCACCACCACCGTAATCAGGTGAGTAAGTTCCGGAAGTGCCAAGGTTTGTACTTCTTACCATACCATAAACAAAGACATGTTCTTCATATGTAAGCTCATGGGTCGTGGTTTTGATGTCAAAAAACCACTCAATTGGGCCTTCACCACCCAGATAAGTGCACCATAGCCTGTTACCGATGGTATCGAATTTTGCCAAAAACCCTACTGCATAATCCGTACTGGCATCCCGGGTATCGATTTCGGCACCGGGTGAGGCAATGTTGTTGGCACTTCTTGTATTGCCGCAAACATAGAGATAGCCCTGAGCGCTTAAGGCAATGTTCTGGACATCATCTATATATTCCCCGCCCAGATAGGTGCACCATATCCTGTTGCCGGAGGCATCAAACTTGGCGATAAACCCATCGGAATCGCCCCCAAAAAAGTCGGGCTGGAACGTGCCTGGGGTGCCCAGATCGGCATAGGTTGCCGTACCCGTCATATAAATGTCGTTGGTGGCATGGTCTATGGCCAATCCGGAGTATATGGTATTGCCCCCCAGACCAAAATAGGTGCCCCACAGCAGTGTGCCGCCGGGCGAGAACTTTGCCAGAAAAATGTTAGGGTTGGCAGTCTGGTTGGGCTCCCACACCGTAAACTCCTGGAATGCTCCGGGCGTGGTGATGTTGGTATGCCCCTGATTGGTGCCTGTAAGGATAATGTTGCCCTCGGCATCCAGGGCCATGTCCCCAAGTCTATCTGCGGAGTCCCCTCCATAATAGGTACTCCAGATCAGGTTGCCCGAGACATCCCATTTGGACAGAAATATATCGCGCTTGGCAAAATCCGGATTGTTTTCCACATCAAAAAATGTTTCCTGGTGCGCGCCCGGCGTGGCGATCCCAAGTGTATCACTGGTGACGCCTGCCACATAGATATGGTCACTGATACTGTCGTACAGCACCTGAGCAGGTTGGGTGCGGCTATAGCTGTCATTCTGCACCCCGAAATAGGTGAGCCAGTCCAACGAGGTCTGCGCAAAAAGGCTTGACGACAACAAAACAGTGAAAATGGCAACGGTATATTTCAATTTTTTCAGGCATTTTTTACTAATTTAAGAAATTTTAACAACCGAGCTTATGAAAACGTTTCTTTTAACACTTATGCTTATGATGGCCACGGCCGTAGCCAATGCAAACACATTAACGGTGTTCAACTCCACTAATTGCACCTATACAATCTCCACAGACGGCGGCACTTTTCCTATGTGGCCATATACTGTAGCATTTTACGACTCCCCTTATGATATCGGAACTGGCATCCCTGCAGACGGAGACTTTCATGTCGTCAAAGTTTTACTGCCGGGTGTGGGCGGAATTGATGTCACATCTTATGGCCCGTATGCAAACACAAGCGCTTATGGTGCCCCATGTAATGGTGGCTCGCCCTTTAATATTTCCTGGACTTGGTCTGGAAGTGATGTTATCGTGCACATTTATTAGGCAATCATTAAAAAAACACCTCATTAGTTCCAAAAGACCGACCTTTTAGCAAAAAAACTAATCCCTATAAATCGCCACCGTTTTTAACCCAGCAGAAGACTTACAAGCACGATACATCCCTTCGGTATTGAACGGCATGGCGATATTTCCTTTGCTGTCAACAGCGACCAATCCGCCATCGCCACCAATGTTTAACACACGTTTATTGATCACTTCGTTGGCAGCATCTTCAAGCGACCATCCTTTATATTCCATAAGACAGGACACATCGTAAGCTACCACTCCGCGAATAAAAAACTCGCCGCTTCCGGTACAGCTTACGGCACAGGTCTTGTTGTTGGCATAAGTTCCTGCGCCAATCATAGGTGAATCGCCAACTCTACCAAACCTTTTATTGGTCATTCCGCCTGTTGAGGTTGCTGCTGCTATAGTTCCAAATTGGTCGCAAGCTACAGCACCAACGGTTCCAAACTTTGAATCTTTCTTTACAGAATGGTCTAATTGAAAGGTCCCAGAATCTTTGATATCCAACCATTGCTGATACCGGAATTCATCATAAAAATAGGCAGTATCCTCAATGGTGTATCCCAATTGTTCCGCGAATTGCATGGCACCGTCGCCGGCCAGAAACACGTGCTCTGTTTGCTCCATCACGTCACGGGCAAGTGCGATGGGATTTTTAATACCAGTTATTAAACTAACCGCTCCGGCACCAAGGGTTTTTCCATCCATAATGCTGGCATCCATTTTATGTGTTCCTTCGGCTGTAAACACAGAACCTTTGCCCGCATTGAACAAAGGCGTATCTTCAAGATGTTTAACGGCAATTTCTACGGCATCAAGAGCGGTTCCGCCACCTTGCAAGAGGTCATAGCCCGCATCAAGGGCGATCTGCAATGCACGTTTGTAGGCCGCTTCTTTGTCGGGGGTCATCATCCCTTTGACCAAAGTGCCCGCACCGCCGTGTATGGCTATCGAAAATGTATTCATGTAAAATGCTAATAATGCCGAAAAATACAAATTGCATTTCAATAAATTTCCATCAGACCCATAAGTTTTGTAGTTTTAGGGTTTCAATTGCACATCCAATGCCAGAACAAAAACGCCTCTTTTTAGTCGATGCCTACGCACTCATTTTCCGTGGGTACTATGCTTTTATCAAAAATCCCCGAATCAATTCAAAAGGAGTCGATACCTCTGCCATCCTTGGGTTTGTCAATTCGTTGCTGGATGTTATCAAGCGGGAACGCCCCGACCATTTGGCTGTTTGTTTTGACAAGGGAGGAAGTGTGGACCGCATTGAGATGTACGAAGCTTACAAAGCCAATAGAGATGCCACCCCGGAAGCTATCATGGTGGCCGTACCATACATTGAGCAGATATTGAAAGCCATGCATATCCCGATTGTGGTCAAGGAGGGCTATGAAGCAGATGATGTCATCGGTACGCTTTCAAGACAGGCCGAAAAAGCAGGTTACAAAGTGTTTATGGTGACCCCGGACAAAGATTTTGGTCAGTTGGTTACCGAAAACGTGTTTATCTACCGTCCAAAATCGTTCGGAGGTGGTTACGAAACATTGGGCATTGAGGAGGTTAAAGCCAAATTTGAAGTGGAAAACCCACTTCAAGTCATCGACCTCTTGGGTATGATGGGCGACTCATCAGACAACATTCCCGGACTTCCGGGCGTGGGCGAGAAAACCGCAAAAAAGTTCATCAAAGAATACGGCAGTCTGGAAAACCTTCTGGCCAACACCCATGAACTGAAAGGAAAACTTAAAGAAAACATCGAGGCCAATAAGGAGCTCGGGGTATTGTCAAAAACCTTGGCCACCATCATGCTCGACGTGCCGGTGGAATTCAACGAAACAGAATTTGAAATGTCCGAACCCGATGTTGAAGCCGTGACAAGAATTTTCAATGAGTTGGAATTTAGACAGTTACTTGCTAACTTTCTTAAAACTTTTTCGTTAGGGGCATCAGAAAACCAAACTATTGCTGCTACACCATCGGCCGAAACCCAAAAACCAAAAACAACTGCGGGTGCCGGACAGTTTTCACTGTTTGATGTGGAAAGCAACGGCGATCTTGTCGTGGACCATCAAACCTCGCGAATGACGGCCAAAACCAATTCACATTTTTACCAAAGCGTCACTTCCAAAATTGCCACCAAATTGTTCATCCAAAATTTGATGAAGCAAACCAGTGTGTGCTTTGATACCGAAACCACCAGCATCAACCCCATTGAGGCGGAATTGGTGGGCATTGCCATGTCTTGGGAATCTGGAAAAGGATTTTATCTGCCGGTTCCGGAAGATAAAAATTCGGCCCAAGACCTGATAGAGCAGTTGCGTCCTTTTTTTGAAAATGAAAGCATCCAAAAGATTGGGCAAAATTTGAAATATGATATAAAAGTGTTGAAAAAATATGCGGTTGATGTGAAGGGAAAACTTTTTGACACCATGCTTGCGCATTACCTAATCAACCCTGATATGCGGCACAACATGGATGTCTTGGCCGAAACCTATCTGAATTACACACCAATTTCCATTGAAACATTGATTGGCAAAAAGGGCAAAAACCAAATGACCATGCGCGATGTCCCTTTGGAACAACAAACAGAATACGCTGTTGAAGATGCCGACATCACGCTTCAGCTTAAAGAACACTTTGAAAAAGAACTTGTAGAGGCCAATACCCAAAAACTGTTTGACGAAATCGAAATTCCTTTGTTGCGAGTGCTTGCCGATATGGAACTCGAGGGCATCAACCTCAATATAGACTTCTTGAAATCACTTTCAGAAGAACTTGAAAGCGACATTAAAACTTTAGAAGCCACCATATATAAAGAAGCCGGCGAAACGTTCAACATCGCATCGCCAAAACAATTGGGCGACATCCTTTTTGAAAAATTGAAACTGATAGACAACCCGAAAAAAACCAAGACCGGGCAATATGCCACTTCCGAAGATATTTTGAGTTATCTGGCCAAGGACCAGGAAATCATCAAGCATATTCTGGAATTTCGAGCACTGTCAAAATTAAAAAGCACATATGTGGATGCCCTTCCTTTACAAGTAGAACCCCTAACGGGACGGGTCCATACCGACTATTTGCAAACTGTGGCCGCTACCGGCCGATTGGCGAGCAACAACCCAAACCTGCAAAACATCCCGATACGTACCGACCGGGGACGTCAAGTTCGAAAAGCATTTATCCCAAGAGATAAAGACCATGTGCTCTTGGCCGCCGATTATTCACAGATAGAACTGCGCATCATCGCTGCATTGAGCGGAGAAGACAATATGATCAATGCCTTTAAAAACGGTGAAGACATCCATGCCTCTACAGCTTCAAAAGTGTTCCATGTACCGATTTCTGAAGTGACCCGTGAACAGCGCAGCAATGCCAAGACCGTCAACTTCGGGATTATTTACGGTGTTTCGGCATTTGGCTTGAGCAACCAAACCGATTTGTCGCGCACCGAGGCCAAAGAGTTGATAGATATCTATTACGCCACGTATCCAAAATTACGTGATTATATAAGCAATCAAATCAATTTTGCCCGAGAAAACGGTTATGTACAGACCGTTTTGGGACGAAGGCGCTATCTGAGCGACATCAACTCACGGAATGCCGTGGTACGAGGCGCGGCAGAGCGGAATGCCGTCAATGCACCCATTCAGGGCAGTGCCGCCGATATCATAAAAGTGGCCATGATCAACATCCACAAGGAGCTCAACAAAAACCATTTTAAATCGAAAATGCTCTTGCAGGTACATGACGAATTGGTGTTTGATGCCTACAAACCCGAACTGGAGCCTCTCAAACAGTTGGTCAAAACCGAAATGGAGAACGCATACCATCTCACAGTGCCATTGATTGTTGATATAGGCGTGGGGAATGACTGGCTAGAAGCACATTAGTTAGTTGGCGGCAGGCAGTTGAGGCAAGCAGTAATGGGCCATATGGATTTGCCAATAAAATTTACTTCATACTATTTGGTAATCACAAGGATTATCGTAAATTTGCAACCTCTTTTTGAAAGAGGTATGTTTAATTATTAATAATAAAGCGTGGACACATTAAGCTACAAAACGGTTTCAGCCAACAAGGCCACTGTAAACAAAGAGTGGGTCGTGGTTGATGCCGAAGGACAAAACTTGGGCCGTCTCGCTTCAAAAGTCGCTATACTTTTGAGGGGCAAGCACAAGCCAAACTTCACGCCACATGTTGATTGTGGAGACAACGTAATAGTTGTCAATGCAGAAAAAGTCAACTTAACCGGAAACAAATGGAACGACAAGATGTACGTTCGCCACACAGGCTATCCGGGTGGTCAAAGAAGTCTTTCTGCTACTGAAATGTTCGGGAAAAACCCAACACGATTGGTAGAAAAATCAGTAAAAGGGATGCTTCCAAAAAACAAATTGGGCGCCGACCTATTCCGTAACCTAACAGTTGTTGTTGGCACAGAGCACAAACATGCTGCACAAAAGCCAAAAGCAATTAATCTAAACGAATTCAATTAATGGAAGTAATTCACAAAATCGGCCGTAGAAAGACGGCTGTTGCTCGAGCGTATGTTGCCCCAGGAACCGGCAACATCACAATTAACAAAAAAGACGTGGCCACTTACTTTCCTACTGCAACATTGCAGTACAAAGTAAACCAACCCTTGGTCATGACTAACAATGAAGGCAACTTTGATATTACTGTCAACGTATATGGAGGCGGCTCTACCGGTCAGGCAGAAGCCATCCGTTTGGCAATATCACGTGCTTTGTGTGAGACAGGAGAAGAAAACAGAGGTATTCTGAAACCCGAAGGCCTATTGACAAGAGACCAGAGAATGGTTGAGCGCAAGAAGTTCGGACAGAAGAAAGCCCGTAAGAAATTCCAGTTCTCTAAACGTTAATGTTATTGCCACCCCGATTGGGATTGTCCTTTTGATCTTAAAATGGTCAATCCCAAATCAGGAAGCAAAAAGAAAATCAAAATTTAAACCAGTTATTGTTGCCCATGGCCCAAAAAACCAGGGTTTAGTTTAGCATCTAAATGGCGAAGGCAAACGCAAGTGACCACTCCGCCATTGCTAATTCAACAGAACGTAAACTATCACAAAAATGGAAAAAGTAGAAGTAAAAGACTTACTTGAGGCAGGTGTACACTTTGGGCACTTGACCAGAAAATGGGATCCCAACATGGCTCCCTACATCTATATGGAGCGCAACGGCATCCATATCATCAACCTTTACAAAACAGCTGCAAAAATTGAAGAAGCCTCTAGTGCACTCCACAAAATTGCTGCTTCCGGAAAGAAAATCCTTTTTGTAGCCACAAAAAAACAAGCCAAGGACATAGTTGCCGAAAAATCTACGGCCGTAAGCATGCCTTACATTACCGAAAGATGGCCCGGTGGTATGTTGACCAACTTCGTTACGATCCGCAAGGCCGTAAAAAAAATGAGCATGATCGACAAGATGAAAAAGGACGGTACTTTCAACACTTTGTCAAAAAAAGAACGTTTGCAAGTAGAGCGTTTGAGGGCAAAACTTGAAAAAAACCTTGGTTCTATCGCAGATATGACCCGTTTGCCCGGTGCTCTGTTCGTGGTGGACATCAAGCGTGAGCACATTGCTGTTAAGGAAGCGCAAAAACTTAACATCCCGATTTTTGCAATGGTTGACACCAACTCTGACCCGAGAGAAGTCGATTACGTAATTCCCGCAAATGACGATGCCTCAAAATCTATCGAAAAGATTTTGTCTATAGTTACTTCTGCTATCGCCGAAGGCCTTTCAGAACGTAAAGCCGACAAATCTGCAAAAGACGAGGATGACGACATCGAAGAAGTGGTAGAAACTCCAGAAGTTGCCGCTATCATTGACGAAGAAGACGAGGAATAAGAAATATTTATTTTCAACAACAACAACCAAGTCGTTTGATTTTGTCTACTTTATGGATAATTGAACGACTTTTTTCAATAAAACAAAAAAGAAATCATGACACAAATAACAGCTTCAGAAGTTAACAGACTAAGACAAACCACAGGTGCCGGAATGATGGATTGCAAAAAAGCTTTGGTAGAGGCCAATGGCGATTTTGAAAAAGCCATCGAGATCCTCCGCAAAAAAGGTCAAAAAGTGGCGGCCAACCGTGCCGACAGAGAATCGACCGAAGGTGCAGCCATTGCCAAAGTGAACGGAAACAATACCGTAGGCGTTGCCATCGTATTGGGTTGCGAGACCGATTTTGTTGGCAAGAACGACAGCTTTGTGAACCTTGCTACCGAATTAGCGGAACTGGCATTGAACTGCGCTTCCAAAGAAGAATTGCTCGCTGCCAACTTCAATGGTATGTCCGTTGCTGACAAATTGATAGAACAAACCGGTGTTATCGGTGAGAAAATAGACTTGAATGCATTTGAAAAAATCGAGGCTCCATTTGTAGGTTCTTACATACATGCGGGCAACAAGATTGCGACATTGGTTGGCCTTTCAGCTGCCGTAGAAAATGCAGAAACTGCCGCCAAGGACGTAGCCATGCAGGCAGCTGCCATGAACCCCATTGCCCTGGATGCCGATGGTGTGGACGCTTCTATCGTAGAAAAAGAAATAGAGATCGCCAAAGAACAATTGCGTGCAGAAGGCAAACCAGAAAACATGTTGGACAACATTGCCAAAGGCAAACTGAACCGTTTCTTTAAAGACAATACTTTGGTGAACCAAGATTTCATCAAAGATTCAAAACAAAGTGTTGCCGAGTATGTTAAAACATACGGCGATGTGAAGGTTACGGGCTTTAAGCGAGTAGCTTTAGGATAATTTTCCTTTACAAACATTTCAACCGAGGTCTTTCAATCATATATTGAAAGACCTTTTTTTTGAAACAATCGGATTGCGAAACATTGCGGATAATGATCGAACCTCGACGGCAGATCCATAACTTATCATTTAACTGCAAGTACAATCATATTTTTTTTATTTTTGCGACAACAAAAGCTAAAAAATGAAATACAAAAGAATCCTCCTCAAACTTTCCGGAGAAGCCTTGATGGGCGAACGCCAATATGGTATTGATCCACAGCGTTTGGCCGAATACGCACAAGACATCAAGGCCATTGTAGATAAAGGCGTGGAAGTGGCCATCGTCATTGGAGGAGGAAATATCTTTAGGGGCGTTGCAGGTGCCAGTAATGGCATGGATCGGGTGCAAGGAGATCACATGGGCATGCTCGCCACGGTTATCAACGGCCTGGCGTTACAGAGTGCGCTCGAGGATGCCGGATTACCCACCCGACTGCAATCTGCGATACATATCAATGAAGTAGCAGAACCCTTCATCCGCAGACGTGCCATGCGACACCTCGAAAAAGGGCGTGTGGTGATTTTTGGTGGCGGTACGGGCAATCCATATTTCACCACCGATTCGGCGGCAGTATTGAGAGCCATAGAGATAGGCGCCGACGTTATCCTAAAAGGCACTCGTGTGGACGGTATATACAATGCCGACCCAGAAAAAGATACCACCGCCGTCAAGTTTGACCATATCACTTTTGACGACGTTATCAGTAAAGGATTAAAGGTGATGGACACGACGGCCTTTACGTTGAGCCAAGAAAACGAACTCCCCATCATCGTTTTTGACATGAACAAAAAAGGAAACCTGCTAAAAGTGGTTTCCGGAGAAAAAATAGGGACAAAGGTTAATTTATGACATGCTTTGGCTTGAATTTTGTGTGCCAAAGACCTAAATAAAAAATAAAAAAAATGAACGAAGACATTCAATTCATACTGGACGCGGCCAAAGAATCCATGGATGCTGCCATAAAACACCTTGAGAAACAGTTTGTGAACATCAGGGCAGGAAAAGCAAGCCCGGCGATGTTGGGAAGCGTAATGGTAAATTATTATGGCTCTCAAACACCTCTTAATCAGGTGGCTAATGTCAATACGCCCGACGGCCGTACCATTACAGTGCAACCATGGGAAAAAAGTATGATCCAAGAAATCGAAAGAGGCATCCACTTGGCCAATATTGGATTTAACCCCATGAACAACGGCGAAACCATCATCATCAACGTGCCACCACTCACCGAAGAACGCAGGAGAGAACTTGCAAAACAAGCCAAATCCGAAGCCGAAGATGCAAAAATAGGAATCCGAAACGCACGGAAAGATGCCAACAACGACATCAAAAAACTGGAAGATGTTTCTGAAGACGTGAAAAAAAACACCGAAATCGACGTGCAAAACCTTACTGATAAATACATCAGCAAGGTGGATCAAATCCTTGGGGTGAAGGAAAAAGAAATCATGACCGTTTAAAAAAAAAGCGACAAAAAAGTCGCTTTTTTTATCCAACAATCTCATCGGTATGTCCAAATATTGCGCCTTGTTGCTTGTATTGTCATTGGTCTTTAGGGTGCAAGCACAAGACCCGAACAGGCTTTCGGACACTTCTGCCAACGCAAATCAGGATTCCATAAAGCGCAGCAACTTTTTTAAGCATCTCGGCAATGGTTTTTTCCCGACCAAATATGTTGATGTCGATCTGCGCTACCTCATCAAATACAACCAATATGAGGCCATAAGAACAGGCCTTGGCGGCCAGACCAACGAAAGGCTCTCTGAAAACCACCGTATGAGTGGCTATGTAGTGTATGGCTTTAAGGATCATAATTTTAAATTTGGCGTCAGTGGTGGCATTCGGCTTTCAAAAGAAAACAACACCTGGATCAATCTATCCTACACAGATGACCTGCAAGAAACCGGAAGTTCTGTCTTTTTGACTGACAAACGCTTCTTTTCCTTTTTTGAACCCCGATTGCTGAACATCGATCTGTTCCACCACCATATCACAAAATCACTGTCCGTTGAACATAAAATTACCCCGTTTCTGATTTCTGAATCCCGATTGTCCCGAAGCAACAACACCCCTACCTACGACTATCTTTTCGTTGTGGACGGCAAATCATACAAAGAATTCCGATTGAGCACGGCACAACTGGCATTGCAATGGAATCCCTTCAACAAATTTGAAATAAAGGACGGCACTGAAGTAGAAACCGAAGGTTACCCAAACTTTACGGTGCAGTTTACCAAAGGGTTCAAAGATATAATGAACAGCGATTTCAACTTTTTGAAAACCGATTTCAGGACGATATACAAAACGTCGATCTGGGGCAAATCTATCACGGAAACAACCCTTCATGGTGGATTCGCGGCGGGAAAAACGCCGTTGACACATTTGTACCACGCCTATCCGAACAATATTACCAAAGCTACCATCCTGCAACGCTTTTCAGTGGCCGGCATCAACAGTTTTGAGACCATGTATTTCAACGAGTTTTTTTCGGATGAGTTTGCTACTTTGCAGATAAAACATTTTTTGGAACCCTTTAGGATTTCCCACAGATACCGTCCGCAATTAGTCCTTATCTCACGAATGGCCATCGGAACGATGCACCATGCGGCACGCCACCAAAATATTAGTTTTGACACTCTTGATAAAGGCTACTCGGAAGCCGGGTTTGAAATAAACAAACTCCTGTTTGGATTTGGCCTGAGCTTTGCCTATCGCTATGGCGCCTACCATCTGACCGAGTTTGATGACAACATAGCCGTAAAATTTACCTTTAACATATCACTTTAACAAAATAATATCCCAGTTTTTTTGGGTTCTTTTCCTTACCGTTTTCCTACCTTTGCACCGCATTTTAAAATTATGTTCAAACTGCTCACAAAAGGTTTTTGGGAAGCCGTTGCAAGACTCATCTTGCGCAACAGGATTGCAATTCTCATTTCCATTGCTCTGGTAACGCTATTTTTTGCATACCAATGGAAAAACATGCGCTTTACCTATACCGAAGCCAATCTGTTGCCGGATGACAATCCCATCAACATTACTTATAACGAATTTCTGAAAATTTTTGGCGAAGAAGGCAACCTCATCGTGCTTGGGGTCAAAGACCCAACACTCTTAACGGTCGAAAAGCTCAACGCCTGGAACCAACTTGCCCAAGATTTTAAAGCCTATCCCGAAGTAGATGCCGTACTGTCCATCAAAGAACTGCAAAAACTTGTCAAAAACACTGATAAGGAAACCTTTGAGCTGGAACCCTTCATCAAAGATTCCGTGCAATCCCAAGAACAGATAAACCTTTTGGCACGTGAACTTTTTGAGCAATATCCCTTTTATGACAATTTCCTTTTCAATTCAACAACAAAAACCATCCGGACGGCTATTTATCTAAAAAAAGAGATTGTCAATACCGCAGACCGAAAAGATTTTGTACTTAACGACCTCATCCCAAGAATAGAAGCATTTGAAAAAGCAACAGATCTGGATGTCCGGGTTTCGGGCATGCCATACATCCGCACCCTGAATGCACAGATTATCGTGGATGAGATTCCTTGGTTTATCGCTGCTGCACTGTTTACCACTTCGTTGATTTTTTTCTTTTTCTTCAGATCCTTCCGGGCAACGTTCATCTCCTTGATCGTAGTGTGTTTTGGCGTTATGTGGACTTTCGGTATTCTCGGCCTTTTCAATTACGAAATTACGGTACTTACGGCCCTGATTCCGCCACTGGTCATCGTCATTGGCATCCCAAACTGTATTTTCCTTATCAATAAATACCAGCACGAGGTCAAATCACATGGCAACAAAATAAAATCCTTACAGCGGGTCATCACAAAAATCGGTAATGCCACCCTGATGACCAACCTCACCACGGCCTCGGGTTTTGCCACTTTTATCATCACAGAAAGCACTCTTCTAAAAGAGTTTGGGATTGTGGCATCGTTGAGCATTGTGGGCATCTTTTTGTTATGTCTATTGAGCATTCCCATCATTTACAGTTTTATGCCCATCCCCAAAGACCGACATCTGGAACACCTCAACAAACGCTGGATAGGCGGTTTTGTAGGTTGGATAGAGCGTATGGTCAGGGATCACCGCGTCGCAATCTATTTTACGACAGTGGCTCTGTTGGTAATCAGTATCATCGGCATTTACAAGATTAAGATTTCGGGAAGTTTGATAGAAGACATGCCGAAAAAGGCAGCCTTTTTTGATGACATACGGTTTTTTGAAAGCGAGTTCAACGGTATTATGCCTTTGGAGTTTATGGTCGATACCAAACGCAAAAAAGGCGTGATGCGCTTGGCCACTCTCAAAAAAATGTACCATTTGGAACAAGCAATCGAGGAGACCCACGAACTGTCAAGACCTATATCGGTGGTAAGTTTGGTAAAATACTCAAAGCAAGCTTATTACAATGGCAATCCAGAATACTACCAACTGCCCACCAGCCAAGAAAACAGTTTCATTCTGTCGTATGCCAGAAATTCGGGTTCAAGTGCCAATTTATTGCAAAGTTTTGTGGACAGCACCGGACGGTATGCCCGGATCACTACCTTTATGAAAGACATAGGCACGGGCCGGATGCAGCGTATCGAAGAAAACCTCCAAAAGGAAATCGACGATCTGTTCCCTTCGGAAAATTACGACGTCATCATGACGGGAAAGGCGCTGGTGTTCCAAAAAGGGACCAACTACCTTGTCAACAATCTTGTTGCATCACTGGCTTTGGCAATTTTCCTGATTGCGCTGTTTATGGCTTATATGTTCCGTTCATTCCGAATGATTTTGATTTCTTTGCTGCCCAACATACTTCCATTGGTCATTACCGCGGGGCTTATGGGTTTTTTGGGCGTGCCGATAAAACCTTCGACCATTCTGGTATTTAGCATTGCTTTTGGTATTTCGGTGGACGATACCATCCATTTTTTGGCAAAATACCGCCAAGAGCTCATCGCCAACCACTGGAAAATCCGAAAATCGGTATATGCCGCACTGCGAGAAACGGGCGTGAGCATGTTTTATACATCAGTAGTGTTGTTTTTTGGGTTTTCGGTCTTTACCATTTCGAGTTTTGGTGGCACCGTAGCGTTGGGTGCATTGGTATCTGTTACCTTACTATTTGCCATGTTTTCCAACTTGCTTCTGTTGCCATCGCTGTTGTTGTCATTGGAAAGGAGCATCGCCAACAAGGAAGTGCTTAAAGAACCGAGCATCAACATTATTCCCGAGGAAGAAATTGAAGACGAAAATTCCAAAATCCAATAATGGGTTAACGATTAACGGTTTTTGATTGGCGTTAATAGATTGGGGAGTGTAGTGTGTTTTGTTCAAACTCATTATTCCATTTGATTTATCCAATTAATTCATGTCTTGAAATTGACGTTGAAAACCTTATATTTGCAGCCATAATTTGAGAAAGAAATGGCACCAAAAACTGTTGCAGGGTTGCTTAAATCCGAAGCAAAATCGCAAGACATCAACATTAAAGGCTGGGTAAGAACCTTTAGAGCCAACCGTTTTATTGCGCTCAATGACGGTTCAACACTTCAAAACATACAATGCGTGGTCGATTTTGAAAATACCGACGAAACCACCTTAAAACGCATAACAACCGGTGCTGCCGTACACATAAAAGGCCTATTGATCGAAAGCCAGGGCAAAGGACAATCTGTTGAGGTTCAGGTAAAAGATATAAAGATACTCGGCGATTCGGATCCAGAAACCTTTCCTATTCAACCCAAAAAGCATTCACTGGAATTTTTAAGGGAAAATGCCCATTTGCGAGTGCGGACCAATACCTTTAGCGCAGTGATGCGGGTACGTTCCACATTAGCGTTTGCCATTCACCGGTATTTTAACGAAAATGGGTTTTACTATATGCACACACCCATAATTACGGGCAGCGATGCAGAAGGTGCCGGCGAAATGTTCAGGGTAACAAATTTCGATGCAAAAAATCCGCCATTGAATGAGGATGGCAGTGTAAATTATAAAGAAGATTTCTTTGGTAAGGAAACCAATTTGACCGTTTCGGGCCAGTTGGAAGCTGAAACATACGCCATGGCACTTGGCAAAGTTTATACATTTGGTCCAACCTTTAGAGCAGAAAATTCAAACACCTCACGCCATTTGGCCGAATTCTGGATGATCGAACCCGAAGTAGCCTTTATGGACTTGGCAGGAAACATGGACCTTGCTGAAGATTTCCTCAAGTATGTACTGAACTATGTCTTGGAAACCAACCGTGAAGATTTAGAGTTTTTACAGCAGCGCCTGCAAGATGAAGAAAAAGGAAAACCACAGGCAGAACGCAGCGAAATGAGCCTTATTGAAAAACTGAAATTTGTAATCGACAACAATTTCAAACGTGTAAGCTACACAGAAGCCATTGATATTTTGCGAGACAGCAAGCCCAACAAGAAAAAACAGTTCAAATACCTGATTGAAAACTGGGGCGCTGATCTGCAAAGTGAGCACGAACGTTTTTTGGTAGAAAAGCACTTTAACTGTCCGGTCATTTTATTTGATTATCCCGCCAACATCAAAGCATTCTATATGCGATTGAACGATGACGGAAAAACCGTTCGCGCCATGGACATCCTGTTTCCGGGCATAGGCGAAATGGTAGGCGGCTCACAACGTGAAGAGCGTTTGGACGTTTTAACCGAAAAAATGAAAGCCTTGGGCATCGACGAAAAAGAATTGTGGTGGTATTTGGACTTGCGCAAGTATGGCACAGCGGTACATTCCGGGTTTGGGTTAGGATTTGAGCGCCTGGTCATGTTCGTTACGGGTATGGGCAATATACGGGATGTGATTCCGTATCCTCGCACTCCGCAAAATGCAGAGTTCTGACACATTTCTTTTTTCCAAATATTTTCACAAAACAATTTGTGGCATTAACTTATGTGGTTTGTTTTTTTTATTTTTAAGGCTCATACAACATTGAAGTATGCTTAAACAACAGTTACAGTTCAAATTATCACAAAAGCTCTCTCCACAGCAAATTCAGCTCATGAAGCTGATACAATTGCCCACGCAAGAATTTGAACAGCGCCTAAAACAGGAAATGGAAGAAAATCCTGCCTTGGAAGGTGGAAAAGAGACAGATGATGAATTGGGCGAAAGTTACGATGAGTTTGACAATACTGAAGATGGTTACGAAGAAAATGAATCCATCGGCGAAGACCTCAATGTAGATGAATATTTGAGCGACGACGATGTGCCGGACTACCGTACACAGTCCAACAACCACAGTGCCGATGATGAAGACCGCAGCATTCCCTTTGCTGCCGGAACTTCATTTACGCAATACCTTACCGAACAACTGAACACCTTTAGACTATTGGACCAAGAGCGCGAAATTGCCGAATTTTTGGTGGGCAGCGTCGATGAGAGTGGCTACATACGACGGTCGCTCACTGATATTGCCGATGACCTCGCTTTTACCCAAAACATTTACACTGACGAAAAAACCATCGAAAAAGTCCTGCACATTGTGCACCAACTCGACCCGGCAGGGGTTGGCGCAAGAAACCTCCAAGAATGCTTGAGTATCCAACTGCACCGAATGGAAAAAAATCCCGATGTAGAACTCGCCATCGACATCATCGACAGTGCTTTTGAGCAATTTACCAAAAAACATTACAAGAAACTCGTTCAGAAATTTGACGTCACCGAGATTCAACTCAAGGACGCTATTGACGAAATTGAGCGTCTAAACCCAAAGCCGGGAGGTTCCTATTCTGGCAATAACAGGGTTGTAGAACACGTTGTGCCCGATTTTGCCATCAGGATCGTTGACGGCGAACTTGAGCTGACCCTCAATGGCAGAAATGCTCCAGAACTGCACGTTTCAAGAGAATACAAAGACATGATGACGGGCTATAAAGAGTCCACAGACAAATCAAAGTCGCAAAAAGAAGCCGTGCTTTTTATCAAACAGAAACTGGATGCGGCCAAGTGGTTCATCGAGGCTGTCAAGCAACGCCAGCAAACGCTTTTCATTACCATGAGCGCCATCATGCATTATCAAAAAGAATATTTCCTCACGGGCGACGAAACAAAACTTAAGCCCATGATTCTCAAGGATATTGCCGATGAGATAGGCATGGATGTTTCTACCGTGTCGCGCGTGGCCAACAGTAAATATGCGGATACGCCTTACGGCACCAAACTCATCAAGGATTTCTTCTCGGAATCCATGACCAACGACCAAGGCGAAGAAGTTTCGACACGGGAAATCAAGAAAATCCTAGAAACTGTCATCGAAGATGAAAACAAACGCCGACCACTGACCGACGACAAGCTTGCGGCCATACTATTAGAAAAAGGTTATCCAATAGCACGGCGCACCGTTGCAAAATACCGCGAGCAACTGGACATTCCCGTCGCACGATTGCGCAAAAAAATATGATGGATCGCTTCCTGAAAATCGTATCCTTTGTGTTTCACCCCATCATCATGCCTCTGCTGGGTGTACTGTTCTATTTCTCCAAAACACCACGGTTCATGCCCCGAACAATTATGGAACCCAAAATTTTTTCCATCAGTATCCTGACACTCATCCTTCCGGTCATGCTCTATTTTTTGCTCAAGACCATCAAGGTCGTGGACAGTATTTACCTCAACACACCCCAAGAACGGGTAGTGCCACTGGCCATCCATAGTGCCATCCTTTTTTTGATAATCTATCGCGTACTGCCGTCCACAGAAATCGAAGAACTGTACTACTTTTTTGTGGGTATTCTTTGCTCAACTTTGGCCTGTCTTTTTTTGGCCTTATTGAAATTCAAGGCCAGTATCCACATGATTGCCGCCGCAGGTTTTTTCATGTTTGCCGTAGCTTTGGGCATTCATTTTAAAATCAATATAAACGGGACCATCGCACTGATGAGCATCATCACTGGGGCCATTGCCACCTCTCGCTTGCACCTCAAGGCACACACCGGGGCTGAACTGGCCATAGGTTTTTTCATCGGCCTAATCCCGCAGTTGATTGTACTGAATTTCTGGTTATAGAATGTAGAACACCAGCCCTATCTTAACGCTCGACATATCTATGTTACGTCCATTTATAGTAGCGTTATTGTCAAAAATTGGATTTAGACCATAGTAAATATGAGCATTCCAAGTGGTATAGCCAACACCCAATGTCAGGCCATACTGCAGTCTGTTGATATCCTCAATATTAGCTGTTTTAAGCTTCCCGATGCTACCGTCAAACTTTGAAGAACTGTATATCACGTAGCCAAATTTCACCCCTGTATAAATTCGCCAAAATCTGTATTCCGTAGCTGTAGAAGTGCGCCAACGAAGCTCTAACGGCAACTCCACCAAGTAGGTGGTAAACTTGTTTTTTGCAAATGAAATACTGTCTTTATTGATCACCGCATAAGAAAACCCTTCGTCGGAACCTTCAATTAACATGTTTTGGTTATACGAATTGGATGAAAGCCCGAGTCCCACACCAATGGCCCAATTTCGTCGTGCGTTAAAAGGAAAATCCCTGATGAATCCCATATGGATCCCGTTTGAAAATCCTTGCTGTTTCACGCCACTCGGCTTGTTGGCCAACAAGTTATAGGTAACCGAAACATAAAACTGATCCTCTCGGTACTTGTCGTCCACGACCACGCTGGCATCATTCTGCCTTTGAATGGTATCGTGCACAATCTGTGAAACCCCATGCAGGGATATGCAAAAAAAGGACAAAAACAGAACAAGTTGATGCTTCATAACACAAATATAATCGAATACTGATTGAATTTCGAAAAATCGACCAATTTTGGGCAAGCGCATTGGCGGTCAGAAACAAAAAACCCTTTCCACGCCGCCACGGGCGCGAAAAGGGTCTCTCCTGATTTTATTTGATTTCCTTGCCATCTTTGTCAAAAAAATGGTATTCAAGATATGTGTAAGCATCTCTGGGTTGTACTTTAACCCATTTTTTGTGTTCCAAAAACCACTTGGAACGTATTGATGGAAAGCCTTTGGTAAGAAAGGCCGCTATAAAAGGATGTGTGTTTAGAGTCACCTTTTTATAGTCTTTTTTTAGGATCCGCTCCAGGTCTTGGTTGATGCGCTCTATTACTTTGATAGGAGCTTCGATTTCATCGCCATTACCATTGGGATTGCGTTCCTTTGTTTCGATATTTCTCTCTGGGCGCACGCGCTGCCGGGTAATCTGTACCAGGCCGAACTTGCTCGGGGGCAATATCTTGTGCTTTGCTTTATCATCGGCCATCTCATCCCGAAGATGGTCGAAAAGCTTTTTGCGGTTACCAGCGTTTGACATGTCTATGAAATCTATCACAATGATTCCCCCCATATCGCGCAGGCGCAACTGACGGGCAATCTCGGAAGCAGATATCATATTAACTTCCAGTGCGGTGTCTTCTTGGTTTTTTTCTTTGTTGGACCGGTTTCCACTGTTCACATCTATAACGTGCAGGGCTTCGGTATGTTCGATGACAAGGTAAGCACCTTTTGCCATGGATACCGTACGCCCAAAAGAGGTCTTTATCTGTCTCTCGATGCCGTATTTTTCAAATAGCGGCACGCCGTTTTGATGGTATTTAACAATGGATTCCTTCTTGGGTGCAATTTGTTGCACATAATCTTTTATTTGTCCATAAAGGGCTTCATCATCCACTACAATATTGGAGAACGAATCATTAAAAAGGTCTCTCAAAATGGAGTTGGCCTTGTTCATTTCTCCGTGCACTTTACTAGGATGGTGTGCTTTATAGATCTTTTTGCACATTGCTGTCCATCGGTTCAGCAAGTTCTGCAAATCGTTGTCCAACTCTGCTACTTTCTTGCCTTCGGCCACGGTACGTACGATGACGCCGAACCCTTTTGGCGTAATGCTCTTTACCAGTCGCTTCAATCGGTCCTTTTCTTCTTTGGACTCAATTTTTTGGCTAATGGAGATGCGGTCGGAGAAAGGTACCAGGACAATATAGCGACCGGCAATGGAAATCTCGGAACTCAACCTTGGTCCTTTGGTGCTTATCGGTTCTTTAACGATCTGGACCAAGATGGATTGATTGGCTTTCAAGGCGTTTGCCATTGCGCCGTTCTTGTCGATATCCGTCTCAAACTGAAAGTTTTTTAGCAGAAAATCGGTTGGTTTACCTGTGCTTACACGTTTAATGAATTTTAAAAGGGAAGCAACCTGCGGGCCCAGGTCATGGTAGTGCAAAAATGCGTCTTTGTCATAGCCAACATTCACGAATGCGGCGTTGAGCCCAGGAACAATTTTTCGGATTTTGGCGATAAACACGTCGCCAACCGAAAAGTCGTTGTCTTCTTCCTCTTTGTGCAATTCAATAAGTTTACCATCTTTTAACAAGGCAAAATCAACAATATCAGAATTTGAACGAATGATCAATTCTTTTTCCATAATGTCAATTTGTTCCGCTGCGGCATAATTTGCCGTAACAGATGGTTAATATTTTTTGTCACAGGATTTTAAAAATAAATCCGGTAATCCATGACTGCTGTCAGGTAACACAGCATTGTGATGGATTTTTATCAAAGAACGTCGTTGTGAAAAATTGAAAAAGTAGTTTTTTCAACTACTTTTTCATACTTATTTCTTTTTGTGACGGTTAGCGCGTCTTCTTTTTTTGCGCTTGTGCGTCGCTACCTTGTGTCTTTTTCTTTTTTTACCACTTGGCATAAATCAAGTTTTAAATAAGTTAATAATTATCGTGTTGATGATTATTTTTTAACACGAACTTTTGTTTTTACACCTTCCACGAATACTTTAGCCGGTTTGAAGGCGGGGATGTTGTGAGCGGGGATTTTGATGGTGGTGTTCTTTGAAATGTTTCTTCCGGTTTTTTCAGCTCTTGTCTTGACGATGAAGCTTCCAAAACCTCTTAAGTATACATTTTTTCCACCTTCCAAAGATGATTTCACTTCTTCCATGAACGATTCGACCGTTGCTTGAACGTCTCCTTTTTCCATTCCCAATTTATCGGAAATTTTAGCTACTATATCAGCTTTTGTCATTGTTATTGATTTAAGGGTTACTATTAATTATTAAGGGATGCAAATATAGGGATTTTAATTTCAATATATCAAACCTAATTAATTAAAATTTAACGCACTAAACGTTTATTTTTGCATTTACCCATTTTTGGATATGAATTTTAGCAGAATTTTAACTATTTGGTACTCAAATAACAAAAGGGATTTTCCTTGGCGAAACACTAAAGACCCTTATTGCATTTGGGTATCGGAAGTCATCCTTCAACAGACGCAGGCCAAACAGGGATTGCCTTATTACGAAGCTTTTATGGCACGGTTTCCGACTGTATTTCACTTGGCCAAGGCTGATGAAAGTGAGGTTTTGAAGCTCTGGCAGGGCCTGGGTTACTATTCGAGAGCTCGAAACCTGCACCAGACTGCCCAATATATCGTAAAGACCTATGGTGGCTACTTTCCCGGCAGTTATTCGGAGCTTATCGAGCTAAAGGGCATTGGGGATTATACCGCAAGTGCCATTGCGTCCATCTGTTTTGGCAAAGCTACGGCTGTTGTGGACGGCAATGTGTATCGCGTGCTTTCAAGGTACTTTGGCATAGACACGCCAACAAACACTTCCAAGGGTATCAGGGAATTCAAGGCTTTGGCCACAACACTGATAGACAAAAACAATCCCGGAGATCACAATCAGGCCATTATGGAGTTTGGCGCAACACAGTGCAAACCTTCAGCGCCTAACTGCACCGATTGCCCATTGAACACTGCTTGCGTGGCGTATGCGGAGAGAAAAATATCGGCATTTCCCGTAAAATGCAGCAAACCCAAAATCACAAAGCGACACTTTAACTTTTTGGTTTTCCTGTCCAACGATCGCAAGACACTGTTTGAAAAGCGCAACTCAAAGGGTATTTGGCAAAACCTTTATCAGTTTCCCTTGGTGGAAACCAAGGCCGCCTTGGATCCTGAAAAATTTTCAGGCAACAACGCAATAAAAACTTTGCTAAAAAACACTCCCTATCGGTTTTCGCTTTACAACGAACGGGAAACGGTGCACAAACTGTCGCACCAACACCTTTACACCCGATTTTGGATCGTGCAAGTAGAAAAGCTCCCACAGAACGGCATCCCGATTTCTGAAGTTACCAAATACCCTGCCCCTATACTCATTGCCAATTTTATTGACGCATTCGGTTTTAGTATTTAAAACCATTTTTTTTATTAATTTAGTCGTTTGATGCGAAAGCCTATTTTTGCATCCTAATTAAAGAACGATTATGTCAGGAACATTGAACAAAGTGATGCTTATCGGGCATCTTGGAGATGAAATAAAAATGCATTATTTTGAAGGTGGCGACTGTGTGGGGCGGTTTCCTTTGGCAACCAATGAAACCTATACCAGCAAAAGGACCAATGAGCGTGTTACCAACACCGAATGGCACAATATCGTGGTGCGCAACAAGTCTGCCGAGATTTGCGAAAAATATTTGAGCAAGGGTGATTTGATATATATTGAAGGCAGGATAAAATCCCGGAAATGGACTGACGACAAGGGCATAGAACGTTTTTCGACCGAAATACAATGTACGGATTTTACGTTTTTGAACACTAAAAAAGACAGACAAGAACATACCGGCCAGACACCACCGCAACAAACACGTCACAATGAAGGCGCTGACAATGAGGACACACCTCATTAATAGACTTTAAAATACACAGAGCCAGGCGATTGCTTGTAATTTTTCACAAATCAGATGTTAAAACCTAAACTTATAGTGACAGCCTTGGTGGCGGGATTGCTTTTTTCCTGCGGCGAAGACCCGGTTCCTAAACCCAAAGGTTACCTTCGGTTAGAATACCCCGCTCCCGACTACCAGAACACGGATGTTAAGCTACCTTTTACTTTTGACAAAAACCGGCTTGCCGAACGTATTGGAAGTATCAAGGCAGATTCTGCCAACAACATCTATGGGGTTGACATCAACTATCCATCCCTTAAAGGAACAATTTACCTAACCTACAAAAATGTCCGCTCCAAGGAGCAATTGTTAGACTTTATAAAAGATGCGCAAAACATGACGCAAAAGCACGTCATCAAAGCCGATGAAATCATCGAGCAACCTTATATCAACAAAGAAGATCGAGTATATGGTATGTTCTATGAAGTGGGCGGCAATGCAGCTTCGCAATCACAGTTTTATGTGACAGATAGCACGAGCCACTTCATAAACGGCTCTTTATACTTTTATGCCAAGCCCAATTATGACTCCATATATCCGGCGGCAGCGTATCTAAAAAATGACATCAAACACCTTATGGAAAGCTTGAGGTGGAAGGATTAACAAGGCCATCTTTATATAGTTTCGACCATGCTAAAACAGTTTCCTTGTGAGAATCAATCTGCGCTGTCCTTAGCCAATTTTTCCAGATGTTTTTATTAACCATTGAGGTGCTTACGGGTTCTTTTGTATGTAGATTGGAATTCAAAGTGCAAAGTGCCTGGAACTGTTAATGTTGCCAAAATAAAGAAGAAAGTCCTGCCAATGGCAGGACTTTCATTTATAAAAAAGTGTTTAATGATTAAAAATCATATCTGACACTCGCATTCCAGGTGCGTCCGTTACCATAGAAATATCCGTAAGAATCTTTTTGGTTAAGGTACCTGTCGTCCAACAGGTTATAAACATTGGCTCTTACAGTAACTTTGTTTGAACCGAAATTGAATTTATAAGAAACGCCCGCATCCCAAAGGGTGTACGCAGGTAATTTTTCTGCCTGGTAAACTTCTCCTTGCAAAGCCGAATCAATTACATCTCCTGCATCAACAAAACCATAAAGATCTGTATAGATATTGTAATCTGTATCTATTGAGAACTTTTCTGTAATATCATATTTCACACCGAAGCCAAACGAGGTTTGAGGTGCATTACCAATTTTTGAACCAGTCAAATCAACAGAACTTTCTTCCAATAAGGCATTGGAGTCGGCATCACGTGTTTGAATAGGTGTTTCACCATCATATTTCCAGTTGCCGATGCTACCGAAAGCACGTAACATGAATACATTGGAGTATCTATATTTAGCTTCAAACTCAACACCTTTGTGTACTTGTGTTACATCTGTAAATCTCTGGAATCTGTCAACTTGCTCGATAGGGTTTGACGAACCTGGGTTTCCGGGAATAAATCCTCCGGAAACAAAACGATTACCCCAGGTAGTGTGGTACACGTTTACGTCTAATGTAAAATCATTCGATTTAAAACGGTAGCCAGCTTCAAAACCTGTAATTTCTTCATTGTCAACTTCATTTTCGCCTTCAATGATATAGTTTGAGTTTCTCACATCGTCAAATATGTTGTCAAGGTAAGGCTGTCTTGAATAGTGTCCTGCATTGGCAAATATGGTATGGCCTTCGGCAAATTCATAACCCAAACCACCTTTGATGTTAAAACCAAATTTGTTTACTTTTTTAGATTTGCCAAGACCGTTGACGCCTTCAATTTCTGTTCCTTCAGCACGACCTTCTCTTTGGTAGCTTTGGGTAGAAACTGCACCTTGTGCAAATGCAGAAAAACCACCTTGTTTGTATTCTACTTGTCCAAAACCACCAATATAGTTGATGTATTCTGAATAGTCGTAGTTAAACCTTTGGTCTTCATCTGCCGATTTAAACAATGCGGCCCATGGGTTAGCTTCAAAAGTTTCGGAAATAACGTAGGTGCTTGGTCGTGATGAGCCGTAACCAAAATTATCGGCATAACCTGTTAAGCCCAACAAATTGTTCAACTGATACCAGTGACTTCCTTTGTAAAGTCGTGTGTCTGCACCAACATTGAATGAAAAATTCTCTGATGCTTCAATTTCTAAATTTGTCAAGAAACCATACCAGTTATGGTTGTTAACAGACATGCGGCGTATTGCCGAGCCACCATATGTCCCTACGCCTTCGGAATTGGCATTGGCTATGTTGTTTTCTACAAGTTGGTCAAAATCAATCTCGTTAATGTTGTTTCTTACGGCGTTGATGTTTGCAGAACGTCCGGCAGGCCCGGTGCCTCCACCGCGTCCCCAAGATGCATAAAGTACCGATGATAGGTTGGTTTTGTCACTGATGGTCCAATCCCAGTTTAAGTTCGCAACTGGCTTGTGGTAATAGTTTCTTCTGAAAGTAAAACGCTCGCCATCAAGAAAACCCGAGTTGTTATTGTGTCTCAAGCCATATCGTTCATAATCTTCCAATGAAACCGAAAAGTTTTGATCGTGCCATTGCGGCGCTCCGGTAATCAAAAAGTTGAACTGATGATTGTCATTCGGTATATAACCTACACCAAAAAAGTAGTTTTGACCTTGACCTGCAGTACCGTTTGCCCATTTTCTGTGTCCTTGCCAGTGGTCAACCAAAAACGAGTAAGCCCATTTTCCTTTTAATCCTGAATCGTAGCTTACAGATGCTTTTCCATAGCTGTCGTTACCGGTCATAAATCTTGCAAAACCGCCTTCTTTTCTGCCTGCGGCTTTTGATACAATATTAACGGTACCACCTACTGACGATATGGCCAATTTTGAAGAACCCAAACCTCTCTGCACCTGCACGGCATTGGCAACGTCAGACATTCCGGACCAGTTTGACCAGTACATATTACCATCTTCCATACCGTTAATTGGCTGTCCGTTTAAAAGGAATGCTGTATTACTTTGGTTAAATCCTCTTAAAAACATTTGCGAATCGCCAAAACCACCTGCTTGGTTTGAAACATAAACAGATGGCGTGCTTTTCATTATCTCGGGAAACTCTACGTTACCTACTGCTTTTGTTTGAATTTCTGATGCGGTAATTGTGGATACGGCTATGGGTGTTTTCCTGTCTTCGGCAAGGTCAATAATTCCCGAACCCACGATAACTACTTCATCCAAAGTGTTGTCATAAGACAATTTAATGCTGCCAAAATCTTGATTTCCGTTAAATGGCATTGATACAGTACTGTAACCCACAAAGGAAATGACCAAAGTGCCAGTACGTGATAGTGTAGTCAAGGTAAAATTGCCTTCGTAATCGGTGGTGGTCCCGTTTGTTGTCCCCTTTTCGACAATGTTAGCTCCCGGTAACGGTGCGTTCATTTCGGCATCCATTACTTTTCCTTTTACCTCGCTTTGAGAAAATACTACCGCGGTGAACAACATCATCACGGCCATCGTTAAGAATTGTGTAGTTTTTTTCATTTTTTGAATATTAAGATTAGTCTATAAATTCACGGCAAAAATAAGTCAAATATAACAATGCTTGTTACCTAAATATTAAAATAATTTTAACATTTAAATTTAAAAGGAATTTGACAACCTTTTTTTTTAACAAAGAAAAGTTATCAACTCGTTTTTAAACGCTTGTAGAAATTGATGATGCCTTGAGTTGATGCATCGTGACCATTGTCTGCCTGCACAGATCCAAATTCTTTCAAGATGGTATTTGCAAGCTGCTTTCCAAGTTCAACCCCAAACTGGTCGTAACTGTAAACATCCCAAATGACACCCTGAACAAAAATCTTGTGTTCGTACAGTGCTATCAACTTGCCCAAGCTTTCGGGCGTCAGCTGGTCGATAAGGATTGTGGTCGTAGGCTTATTGCCCTCAAACACTTTGTACGGCGCCAGTTTGTGGATTTCGTTTTCGGCAAGGTTCTGTGCCTTGAGCTCGTTGATGGCGGCTTCTTTGGATTTGCCTTTCATCAGTGCTTCGGTCTGGGCAATAAAGTTGGACATCAGCTTATCTTGGTGTTCTACGTTGCCGTACAGCGATTTGACAAAACCTATAAAATCACAAGGAATCAACTTCGTTCCCTGATGGATCAACTGAAAAAAGGCGTGCTGCGAATTGGTGCCAGGCTCTCCCCAAACAATCCCGCCTGTTTGGTAATTGACCGTTTTTCCGGTTCGGTCCACGCTCTTGCCATTACTTTCCATATTGGCCTGTTGCAGGTAGGTGGCAAACTGGTTGAGGTATTGCGAATAGGGAATGATGGCTTCGGTTTGGGCATTGAAAAAGTTGTTGTACCAAATGCCCAGCAACGCTAAGATTACCGGGATGTTTTTTCCAAAATCTTCGTTTTTGAAATGTGTGTCCATTTTATGGGCCCCGAGCAGCAATTTGTCAAAATTGTCCGGCCCGACCGAAAGACATATGGAAAGCCCTACGGAACCCCAGAGCGAAAACCGCCCCCCAACCCAATCCCACATTGGGAAAATATTGGCTTCGGCTATACCAAAATCCTTTACCTTTTCAATATTTGTAGAAACTGCCACAAAGTGTTTTGCTATATCTTCCATGGCAGCGTGTTTTAAAAACCATGCTTTGATGGTCATGGCATTTGAAAGCGTTTCTTGAGTGGTAAACGTTTTTGAAACTACAACAAATAGTGTAGTTTCCGGATTGAGTTTTTTTAGTATCTCATTGACATGGTCACCGTCAACATTGCTCACAAAATGCGTATTGAGATGGTTTTTGTAGTATTGCAATGCATCAACGACCATTGCCGGACCAAGGTCAGAACCGCCAATACCTATATTTACAATGTCAGTAAAAGGCTTGCCCGTAAAACCCTTTCTCACACCGTTGATAACCTCATTTGAAAACGTTCCAATCTGGTTTTTCACATTATGTATTTCTGGGATAACGTTTGTGCCGTTCACAAAAACGCTCGCTGATTTTGGGGCGCGGAGTGCGGTGTGGAGTACTTCGCGTTTTTCGGTTTCATTGATGGCCTCGCCTGAAAATTGCTTTTGGATGGCTTCACCCAATTGCGTTTCATCGGCAAGTTTCAACAGCAATTCCAATGTTTTGTCATCAACTCTGTTTTTTGAGTAGTCTACATAAAAGTCGTCCCATTTGATGGTCATCTTTTCTGCTCTGTTCGGATGGGTCAAAAACCATTGCGACAGATGTGTGTCCTTAATGTCTTCAAAATGTGCTTTTAGTGCTGCCCAAGCATTGGTATGTGTTGGGTTTGTGGTATTTAATGCCATTGGTTACTTTAGGCTGATTAGGTTATCGTCTGATGAAAATTCGGCTTTCTTTACTTCTTTGAAGGGGATACTGTCCAAATGTGCTTTTAGTGGCTGTATAAAGGTCTGGTATGAATCCTTTAGCTTGTCTGGAATGCTTTCTGCGGTTGGTAATTTTTCTTTAAACGGATCCACTTGTTCGCCATTTTTCCAAAAGCGATAGCACACGTGCGGGCCACCGGTATTCCCGGTCATCCCGACCCAACCAATGACGTCGCCCTGTTTCACATATTGTCCTTTTTTGACATTTTGTGCCTTCATGTGCAGGTATTGGGTGCTATATGTATCGTTGTGCTTGATTTTTACATACTTCCCGTTTCCTCCTTTTTGTGTAGATTCTATAACCGTTCCATTTGCAGTTGCCAAAATGGGTGTCCCTATTGGAGCGGCAAAATCTGTGCCTTTGTGCGGTTTTAGTTTATAGCCATAATATGCAATACGTCTGTTAAGGTTGTAGCGCGATGAAATGCGGCTAAATTGTACCGGGGCTTTGAGGAAAGCCCGTTTTAAGCTCTTTGATTTTTCATCAAAATACGTTGGTCCTTTCTGTAAACTATCGGTCTTGAAGCCAAAAGCATAAAAATCTTCGCCTTTATGCTGAAAATAGGCTGCTTCGATGCTTTCGATACCTACAGAGATTGAATCTTCTATAAAGCGTTCTTTGTATATAATCTTGAACCTGTCCCCTTTTTGTACCTTAAAGAAATTAATGGTCCATGCATAAATATCGGACATATCGTTGATAAGCTGGTATGGCAATCCTTGAGCATCCATGGTTTGGGAGAGAGAGTTCATAATGGTTCCCGATGCTTCTTTAGTATCCACCCTCACGGGCTTGCTTTCCTTGTAGGCGACAACGGAGTCGGCAAACTTTATTACCACATAATCAATTTCATTGGGTTGGTAAATGAAACATTCGGGGGTTTGCAGCGAATCTTTGGAGCATAACAAGGTATAGGGTTTGCCAATTTGGAGTTTTCGGATGTCATAAGAATCTTTGGCGGTTTCGGCGATGTTATGTACCTGTGAGACACCAATGTTGTGGCGCTGCAGTATGGCACCAAAACTATCACCAGATCTGATAGTGTCCCTTTTTACAAAATAGTTGTTAAGATTGAACCCGAATTCTAATACTTCTTTGGGCTCAACAAAAGCATGGAGGTCTTCGATGGGAGGTTGGGGCGCATCTTTACAAGAAAAAAAGCTAATCGAAATTAATAGTGCCAGTAATAATTTTTTTTGCTTCATTATTTTGTTTTAGTTAGTTGTCATTGTTCAGTTCCCCAGTTTTCAAGCTCTTGATCTGTCCAGAGTTCCGGAAAAAAGATACGCCGCTGGTACTTGGGATGCATGTATTTTTTCCAATCGCTTCCGCCTGTCGCTTCACCGCCGCCACTGCTTTCGATATAATGCTTTGCGGCATTGTAATGAGCAAAAACCCAAGTGATGTTTACGGTATAATCATAATGGCGCATGGCCTTTACCAAATCTGCATCCTGTTGGTCCTTGATGGGCAATTCTTTAAAGCGTGTCCATAGATTTTTGGTATTGTACTTTTCCATAAATCGAAGGAACTCGTCCTTATAGCGGCCTTCAAAATTAATCAAAAGTGTGGATTTTTTGCCAGTATGATAATCTTTTCCGGCTGCTTGCCAATAAAGATGCTCAAAAGCGTGCGTGTAGGGCGTGTTCCTATCAATGTTGGCGCGGTATCTGAAGTCGATAAGGTTGATAAGTTCGGTAGAGGCAAATTCGATGAGCCTGTACTGCGCGCTCTGGAAGCCGCTGGCGGGGGTCAGGGTGTTCCTGAACTTCATGTACTGCGCCACATCCATACCTTCGCGCATGATGTTGAAAGAGGTTGTGAGCATATCAAAATAACGGCTTATGCGCATAAGTTTGCTTTCAAAAAACACGACGTCGAGATGTTCCTTGACCGCCACTTGCTCAATTTCCCAAAGAATCATCTTGAAGATCAACTCGTTGATTTGGTGGTAACCGATGAACACCATTTCGTCAGGAAGCGTGGTGCGCTGTACCTGAAGATTGAGCAGGGCATCGGTCTGGATATAGTCCCAATAAGTGATGGGCTTGCTATGGAGCAATCCTTCGAGGTGGACGGCGGTGTCTTGGTCGAGGGATTTGTACTTCTTTTGAAGTTTTTCCAATACTGGTTCAAAATTTTGCGTTGTTTCCATGGTTGTCAATCAACTTGTATTACAAATGAATGTTTTAGTCCTTTGAATGCTTCCAAATTAGCTTGGAGCGAACCCACCCGAAGGTTTGCCTTAACCTTCAATGGAATTTTGTTTTTGTCTGCACTTACCCAGAGGGTAAGGCTTTCTTCTTCTTTAAACACACGTCCGGCCATTACATAAGGCCTGAATTTGAGGGTTTTTACCTTTCCAAATTTGGTCGAGATGGTTTCCCTCCCCAAAAATTTCAACTTAAAATGATAGTTTTCTTCATCAAAAAACATATTCAAGCCCACGGTTTCTCCTTCTTTGATGGTTTCGGTGTCATAGTTGTTCCTCAAATAATAAAAAGCCGAAACCATATCCTGCACGTTCTGTTCGGTGGTATGGATGCTTTCTTTTTTGTGCTTTCTGTTGTTCACATAAGCTTTGTTGTTCAACTGGTCAAATTCCGTCACGATGTCTTTGGTGTGGCCACCTTCATCAATCTGCCGAATGGACTTGTATGGCAACCCGGTGTGTTTGTCGAAATAACTCTCATAGTTGTCCTTGACCTTAAAGAACCATTTGATGGCTCCTGTGGTCCAGCCTTTGCCCACAACGTGATAAACGGGCTTTCCTTTATAAGTTGATTCGCGCACATCCAAAGTGGCATTGCCGGCCTTGAGCCAATTGCTATAGCTTATTTCAAACTTAAACCATTCGCCGGCCTGAAATGCTTGTTCTTTTTGGGGGAAAGAAAATTGCACGGCCAACAGGACTGTAATAAGTAGGGTTTTTTTCATAATCAGGTGTCATTGCAAATGTTGCCGATTGACATACATTTTAGTTTCCGTATTGACTAAATTTGCAATTACTGTTCCAAAAGTATTAAAACAAAAAAACTCCGTCAAATTAATGGGGGATTTTTAAGCATAATTATTAGTTAAATATTTGGATTCTACTAACATCGACCCGCAATCTTATACACGCTGTAGTTTTAGAAAAATTAGACTGGAACACACATATTTTATTTAACGTGAGTTCGATATAATTCAAGGTAAAAATTTGCATAAAAAAGCAAAAGTTAGTGTATTTAAATTCTTGAAGTTCAAATAAATACTAAACTTTTGCCTATGATTTCCATTGATAAAATTACGACTATTTTTTGTTCTATTGATGATTTTTGTAAAGATTTTGTTCCAAGTTGGGAAAAACAGATGCTTTCCAATGGTAAAAAACGTATAAGAAAGTCCAGTTTGTCGCTTTCGGAAATCATCACGATCCAAGTGCTTTTTCATACCTCCAATTACAGAAATTTTAAAGCCTTTTATTTGGAATACGTTTGTAAATTTTTGACAAGTGAATTTCCAAATTTGGTCAGCTGCAACAGAATGGTCGGGCTTAAATCGACTTCGTTTATTCCGATGATGATCTATCTTAAAACAAAAGGGTTGGCTGATTGTACAGGTATTAGTTTTATCGATTCTACGCCTTTGAGAGTTTGCGGTAAAAGACGAATCCATCAGCATAAAACCTTCAAAAATTTAGCTCAAAGAGGTCAGTGTTCCCTGGGGTGGTTTTATGGTTCTAAACTTCATATTGTTATCAATGATTGTGGCGGGGTTATAGATTTTATGCGCACTCCGACTAATGTTCACGACACAAGCCCTTTGAAAATGAAAGGGTTTATCAATAAACTTTACGGTAAGTTATTTGGCGATAAAGGATACTTGTCAAAAGAGCTTTTTCATAACCTTTATTCAAACGGAATTCACTTGGTTACCAAATTGAGAAAGAACATGAAAACCAAATTAGTAACCCCAATTCAAGATGCCTTTTATTTAAGAAAAAGAGCTATTATTGAGACCATATTTGACCAACTTAAAAACATCTTTCAAATTGAATACTCAAGAAATCGTTCTCAGGTAAACTACTTCAACAATGTATTTTCTGCTTTAATAGCTTACAATTTTGCTGAAAAAAAACCGTCGCTCATAAATAACTTTGTCGATACTACAAATCATCATATTTCAGTAGTTTTATGTCGAACTCACGTTAAATATGTATTCTAAAACCGAAATAGAATTCAGAAATCAAAATACAGTTCAAAATACAATCATTGACAATAGACTATCAAACATTAAAAATGGATTATCCTATAATTTTGGTAAAACATTTAATGACATTTTTAGATCAAATGCTATAAAAAATAGTGATTTAATGGGCGATTGGGTTTTACGCAATAATCTTTATCCTTTTTAAAGCGTCCCCCTCAACTCCTGTTCGCGCTCGATAGATTCAAACAATGCCTTGAAGTTTCCTGCCCCAAAACCTCTTGCGCCCATGCGCTGTATGATTTCAAAAAACAGGGTTGGACGGTCTTCAACGGGTTTTGTAAAAATCTGAAGCAGGTAGCCTTCTTCATCGGCATCAATCATGATACCCAAGCCTTTAAGCGTTTCAATATCTTCACGAAGCTCGTGGTCGTGTGCTCTTAAACGTTCGGGAACGGCTCGGTAATATTCTTCGGGGGGTGTTGAAAGAAACTCGACACCTCTGGATTTTAATTTTGTTACGGTGGTAATGATATCGTCGGTAGCAACGGCTATGTGCTGTACGCCGGGGCTTTCATAAAAATCAAGGTATTCTTCTATTTGCGACCGTTTTTTACCTTCGGCAGGTTCGTTGATTGGGAATTTGATACGGCCGTTACCGTTGCTCATGACCTTGCTCATCAACGCCGAGTATTCGGTGTGGATTTGCTTGTCGTCAAACGACAGGAAGTTGACAAATCCCATCACGTCTTCATACCATTTCACCCAAGTGTTCATCTCGCCCCAACCTACATTGCCCACCATGTGGTCTATGTATTTCAAGCCTGTGGGTTCAGGGTTGTAATCTGATTTCCATTCTACAAATCCGGGCATAAATGTGCCTTTGTAGTTTTTACGCTCTACGAACATGTGTACGGTTTCGCCGTAGGTGTAAATTCCGGCTCTTACGACTTCGCCTTGCTCATCGGTTTCTACTTTTGGTGGCATATACGATTTTGCGCCTCGTTTGATGGTTTCTTCATACGATTTTCTGGCATCGTCCACCCAGAGTGCCACAACTTTTACGCCGTCGCCATGTTTTACAATGTGGTCGTTTATAGGTGACTTGCTGTTGAGCGGTGTGGTCAAGACCAAGCGTATTTTATCCTGTTTCAACACATAGCTCACTTCGTCCCGAGAGCCGGTTTCCAAACCTTTGTAGGCATACGATTGAAACCCGAAAGCGGTTTTGTAAAAATGCGCCGCCTGCTTGGCGTTGCCTACATAAAATTCTACATAATCGGTTCCGAGAAGCGGTAAAAAATCCTGCGCGCCTTCAAATATTTTTTCTAAACCGTAATTTACTGATGTTACTTGTTTGCTCATGATATGCCCCTCTTAATCTCCCCAAAGGGGAGAAACTCAAACCGGGTAATTTTGAATTTTTAAATTATACTTTGATTTATTATTTACATTTTAAAAAGTCCCCTTTGGGGATTTAGGGGCTTTTTACAGCCACGATTTATAATAATCTTCATCGGCAATTTTTAAAGCGTCTTCGGTTATTTGTAGCGGTTTGAAGGTATCGACCATAACCGCCAATTCATCGGTTTGCACTTTGCCTATGCTGCGCTCTACTGCTCCGGGATGCGGCCCATGCGGAATACCGGCAGGATGCAACGAAATATGTCCGGCTGCAATATCGTTACGGCTCATAAAATCGCCGTCAACATAATACAGCACTTCATCACTGTCAATATTGCTGTGGTTGTATGGTGCGGGAATGGATTGCGGATGGTAATCATACAATCGCGGCACAAAGCTGCACACCACAAAGGCATCGGTTTCAAAGGTTTGATGTACCGGAGGTGGCTGGTGAATGCGTCCCGTAATGGGTTCAAAATCGTGAATGGAAAACGCATACGGATAGTTATAACCGTCATATCCAACCACATCAAACGGGTGCGAGGCATAAACCATTTCGAAAATATCGTCTTGCTTTTTTACTTTTATCAAAAACTCACCCGACTGGTCGTAGGTTTCCAATTCGTACGGCTTACGGATGTCGCGCTCACAAAACGGCGAATGTTCCAACAGTTGCCCAAACCAGTTTCGATAGCGTTTTGGCGTGTAAATTGGACGGCGCGATTCTACAATAAACAAACGGTTGTCTTGTGTGTCAAAATCTATTTTGTAAATGATACCCCTGGGAACTAACAGGTAATCGCCATATTTAAAATCGAGGTTGCCAAGATGCGTCCTTAATTTTCCCGAACCTTTATGGATGAAAATAAGCTCATCGGCATCGGTGTTTTTATAAAAATATTCGGTTGTAGATTGTTTTGGTGCCGCCAGTATAATGCTACAATCGCTATTGGTCAACACGGTTTTTCTGCTTTCGAGGTAATCGTTTTCGGGTGCGATTTGAAAGCCCCGCAACCGATAGGATTGAATTGAATTTGCTTTTGCGATTTTTGGCGCAACACTATATTGGTTTTTAATGGCGATAACCTGCGTTGGCCGCTGCTGGTGATAGCTGTTTGTGTACATGCCGTCAAACCCGATTGTACCAAAAAGCTGTTCGCTGTACAATGTACCGTCGGGCTTACGAAACTGGATGTGCCGCTTGGGGGGAATGTTTCCTAATGTATGATAAAATGGCATTGTCTTGTAGTTATAAATTATGGGTTATAAGTTAAAAGTTTTTAAGCCTGCTTGCTTAAAACTTTAAAAAGACTGTATAAAAATACAAAAAATGTGGGGTTATTCAGGGTTTCTTTTAATAAGAAATTGAAGGTGTAGCAACAGATATGTCCAGAACAGGTTTGGCATGGCACAAATATGGTCAAAAAACATCAAAACCAAAAACCGAGGTTAAAAAACCAATAGCTCCGTTTTTTTTCAGGTGAATACGTGTATTTTGCCTCAAGAGGACCAAGGAACGTTTCGATGGCATATCCGAGCGCATAGCCTCTGTAATCTATCTTCCGGATCCAGTCACCTGTATCAAAAAGGTTGTCCTCTATGTTGGCTATATTGGCCGCAAAGTTGATATGGTGTTTTTTGAAAATCTCGTAATCCAGTGTCAATGTTGTCTTTACAAAACTATTGCCGGATAATGCCAGATAATCGTAGCCATAAAAAGAAGTGAAATTATTGATAAAATTGTGCCCGTAGCCACCAAGGGCAAAATCGAGCGATGACGGCGATTTTTCCCCTATCCTGAAACCGCCCTGCGCCAAAACATTTACCGAAAAGGCATCTGACAGGCTCAATGCATAACCCAGATTGGCTTTGGCAATAGAAAACGGCGAAAAGTTTTTGTTAAAATCAGATGCATGCAGATACCAGTGAAAATCACCGCAGAAAAAAATCCCTTTTTTTGGGAAATATTTATTGCTGTAAGTATCAAATTCCAAAGTGCCAAAAACACTGAAATAATCTGTGTTTTCAAAAACAATAGCACGGTTGCTGTGACCGGTATTTACTGTTTCTGATTTGATTTTCAATCGTTTGTGTTCTGCACCTATCCCCAATGCAAAATCCTTCCTAAAAAGGGTTTGGAGGTAAAGTTGATTGGTCTGATCCTGAAACTCGACATCCAATTTGTTTAGCCCCTCAATGGTCGAACCGTTCATGTCAAAATACAATTGGGCATCGATGTCCGTTCTAAACTTATTGTACCGGGACTTAACGCCGACACTCCAATAAAAACCTTTGTCAATGAAATACTCAAAGTTGTACCGTACATTATCACCAAGGATGACATCAAGCGAGGCGACATCGTTATCAAGTAAAAACCGCTTTTTGGTCAAGTTTACCAAAGCAGCACTCTTGTACAAATCGTCGTAATGGATGCCAAACCGCAAAAACGTGGTAATATTGTTTTCTGTCAGCGTGGCTTTCATATCATAGCCGTCCGCACCTTCTGATTTGCGGAACTCATACTGGAACGCATCAAAATTATTGGTGGCAACCAGATTGTTCACACCGCTGTTGAAGTCGCCATAGCTCACTGTGCTGTGCGGCTTAAACTTAAGCTTACCCATAATATACGACCTTGTATAGCGTTGATTGCCATAGAATTGAATATCATTGATCTTGATGCTGTCCAGCACGATCTTATCGTCCAAAGATTTTTTTCCCTTTACAGATTTTGGAAGGATGTTGAGGTCGTGAAAGTTTTTGAGTGCCGCCGTTTGCCCTGATTCTATAATCTTTCTGCCTTCACTGAAAGAAACAACCGTAAAATTGGAAATATCAGGCTTGATGTATATGTCTGTCTTTTTAGACTTTTTCTTCATGTCGTTGATAGTCCTGTAATTGTTGATTTGGAGCAATATTTCCGGGGCGGAATTCAATTTGCTCCTGTCTGCAAGACTGTCCTGTACGTCCACGCCAATGATGACATCCATACCTTTTGCCCTTAATTCGTCAATGGGGTAATTGTTGGTCACGCCGCCGTCAATCAAGACATCATTGCCAATGACCACCGGTTGGAACAATGATGGCAGGGCGCCACTTGCGGCAACGGCCTGTGCCAGATTGCCTTTATCGAGCAATATGGATTCTCCGGTTTCGATATTTGTTGCCATACAAAAAAACGGTATGGGGAGCTCCCCAAAATTGTGGACATCAGAAACGTGGAGCGTAAGTTTTGTCAGGAGATTGTAAACATTTTGGCCTCTCGACAATGCCGATGGCAGTTTGATTTTAAACTTATCGAACGGGAGCGTGACCCCGTACTTTTCCGAGTTGTCACGTTCATAAAATGTTTTTGCGGCACGTGGGAGATTGTCATTGATGACATCATCAAAGTTGAGGCTCCTGAAGATAGAATCCAGTTGATTGCCCGTATAACCGGCTGCGTAAAGCGAGCCTATAATGGCACCCATGCTGGTGCCCGCAACATAATCTACCCTAACGTCGAGGCTGTCCAGGACCTTTAGTACACCAATGTGAGCAAACCCTTTGGCGCCGCCACCGCTCAACACCAAGCCAACCTTTGGTTCTTTTGTGCGCGTTGGTTCTTGCGCCATTGTCCATAAAGGCAAAATCGTCAATAGTATGAGTATGTAAATACACTTTTTCAACTTTAGTTCATTATGGTTTACCGTAATAATCCAAAAGCTTTTTGGCTCGGGATTCACCGATGACCGGTACGAGTTCTTCCATGGAAGACTTTTTGATACGGCCGACGGTTTTGAACTTTTTCATCAATTGCACTATCGTCTGCTCCCCAATGCCGGGTATGTTTTCCAACTCGGTGGCCAAGGCGCCTTTGCTACGTTTGTTTCGATGGTGTTCTATCCCAAACCTATGTGCTTCGTTGCGCAACTGCTGTATGATTTTGAGCGTTTCGCTTTTTTTGTCTAAATATAATGGAATTGGATCGTTTGGGTAAAATAATTCTTCCAAACGTTTGGCAATTCCGATGATTGCGATTTTTCCACGCAAATCCAAACGCTCCAAACTTTTAAGGGCTGATGACAATTGGCCCTTGCCTCCGTCTATGACAATAAGTTGCGGCAATGGTTGTTGTTCGTCCAACAGACGTTTGTAGCGGCGATAAACCACTTCTTCCATAGAGGCAAAATCATCCGGGCCTTCGACCGTCTTAATATTAAAATGACGGTAATCACTTTTGCTCGGTTTACCGTTTTTGAACACTACACAGGCTGCCACAGGATTGGTTCCCTGAATGTTGGAATTATCAAAACATTCGATATGCCGTGGTTCTTCCTTAAGCTTCAAATCCGATTTCATCTGTGCCATGATACGGTTGACGTGTCTATCTGGGTCGGTGATCTTTACCTGTTTCAACTGTTCCAACCTATGGTATTTGGCATTGCGTTCCGAAAGTTCCAAAATGCGTTTTTTGTCCCCGAGCTTTGGCACCGTGACCTTTACGGCATTCCCCAAATCTATATCAAACGGGACGTAAACCTCTTTGGAATTTGAATGGAACCGTTGGCGCAATTCGGTAATTGCCAATTGCAACAGTTCGGTATCGGTTTCATCCAATTTTTTCTTTATTTCCAAAGTATGGGAGCGGATGATGGCGCCATAGGACAATTGCAAAAAATTGATGTATGCATATGTTTCGTCACTTATGATGCTAAACACGTCGACATTGCTGATTTTTGGGTTTACAATGGTCGATTTTACCTGATAATTTTCCAGGATTTCGATTTTTTCCTTGATGCGCTGTGCCTTTTCGTACTCCATTTGATCTGCAAAAGCTTTCATCTGACGCCTGAACCTGTGCAATGATTCTTTAAAATTGCCTTTTATGATGTGTCGGATTGCATCGATGTTCTGTCGGTAATCGTCTTGGCTTTGCAAGCCTTCGCACGGACCTTGGCAATTTCCAAGATGGTATTCGAGGCACACTTTATATTTCCCCGATTCGATTTTTGCTTTGGACAGATCGTAGTTGCAGGTGCGCAGCTGGTAAAGCCCTTTTATCAAATCGAGTAAGGTGTGCACAGTTTTCATGCTGGTGTATGGGCCAAAATATTCTGACCCGTCCTTGATGGCACGTCGTGTGGGAAACACCCGGGGAAACGGCTCGTTCTTGATACAAATCCATGGATACGACTTGTCGTCCTTGAGCATTACATTGTACCGTGGCTGGTGTTTTTTGATAAGGTTGTTCTCAAGAAGCAAAGCATCAGATTCTGTCTCGACAACAATATGCTTTATTTCTGCTATCTTTTTTACGAGAACCCTTGTTTTGCCATTGTCGTGGTGTTTGGTAAAATAAGAGCTGACCCGTTTTTTTAGGTCTTTGGCCTTGCCCACATAGAGTATCTTGCCTTCTTTATCATAATATTGGTACACGCCGGGCTGGTTCGGCAATGTTTGTATCTGTATTTCCAAGGTGGGCGCACTCATGCCACAAAGATACTACATCTGCCTTTAGCGACTTGTTTTTTTGCTATAGATACGCCGATTTTTAATTTAATCAAGACACAAGAATACCTCAATCGCAGTAGAATGAACGGCCTGCAATACCGGTGAAATTTCAATGCGTTTCCAGAAACAAAATCGATAAAGCCTGAACAAAACACGTAGGGAGTAGTATCAAATATTTTTGTTTTGTTGGATACACTATTTTGATATAAAATACAGATAAGTTTTTTCGTTACCTTGCACCTTGCCGTTATATAAATTGAAATCCAAATGCACAAACAGGAATTAAGGGCTTTGTACAAAAAAAAACGTAACGCACTATCGGGATCTTCTATCGAAAAAGACAGTCTTGCCATTGCCAACCAGTTGCTGAAATTGGACATTTGGGATAAATCGTTTTACCATATTTTTTTGGCCATTGAAACCCAAAAAGAAGTAAACACCGATTATATTCTCAACATCCTTTCGGGGAAGGACAAAAACATTGTTGTTTCTAAAAGCGATTTCGAAAGTGGAACCATGGCACATTTTTTATTGACCGATAATACCGCCCTCAAGAAAAATGCTTACAATATTCCAGAACCGATAGATGGTATCGAAATAGCTTCGGATAAAATGGACGTTGTATTTGTACCGCTCTTGGCTTTTGACCTGAACGGCAACAGAATAGGTTACGGAAAAGGATTTTACGACCGTTTTTTAAGCGAATGCAAACCGGAAACCATAAAAATAGGGCTATCGTTTTTTACTGCCGAGATAAAAATTGAGGGGATTTCTGAAAATGATGTGGCTCTGGATTTTTGTGTGACGCCAAATACGATTTACAAATTTTAACACCGGCTATCGGTGGTTGCCAAACGCCCTCTTATTGAACACAATCAGGATTCCTATACCCGTACTGATAGCAATATCTGCAACATTAAAAACCGGCTCAAAAAACGCAAAATACTTTCCGCCAAAAAAAGGAAACCATTCAGGCAAAAACCCTTTCCATATAGGGAAATGCAGCATATCTACCACTTTGCCATGAAAAAACGTTGCGTATCCTTTTTCTGGCAAAAAGCTTGAAACATGTCCGTAACTGTCTTCAAAAACAACACCGTAGAACACAGAGTCGATAATGTTGCCCAGAGCACCTGCAAAAATCAGGGAAACAGCAACGATGAGCAGTCTTGAACTTTGGCTCGCTACCGCCCTATACAGCCAAATGCCTATAAAACACAATGCAAAAATCCTAAAGAACGTCAGGATAAGCTTGGCCGTGGCATCAGATACGAAACCAAAGACATCGCTTATCTTTGCTCCCCAGGCCATGCCCTCGTTTTCTACAAAAACTATTTGGAACCAATCAAAAACCACTGTTTTGTCGTCCAGGGCATAATGTGTTTTGATGTAAATCTTGCTTATCTGGTCTATAATCAGGATGGCAATGATGAGCAAGCTTGCTTTTTTTAGGGACATGCATTGGTGTTAGGTATGGGCAAAAGTAAAACTAAATCAGGATAAACCGAGAACTAACAAGACAAAAAATGGCTGCTTGTTTATAGACCGGTCGAGAGAAAGACAAAGCGGGTTTATTGCTTTTTTATTTTATATATCGTTTGTGCAATGTTGATTGGTTTTTTATGTTCAAGTCACGACCCGATGTTCAGCAACTGCTTCTTTCGGGGCATTGATTCCCATAAAGAACGCAAGCAATGGCTGTTATCAATAATTGGTTGGCTTAAAAAAGCATTTTATTTTTTGAACCGTAATTGCAATGTCCAGATCTTAATCTGTCTTCCTTAAATTCACATATACAATAATTGCTTGCAGATTTATTTCCTCCCGTGTTTTAAAATCTTTGGTTGTTTTAATCATTAAGAACACGTTTGAAAACAATATCCTTTTTGAGGTTGTCATTTTTTTTCAAAAAAACAAAAACGCCCCGCTATGAGCAAGGCGTTTTGATAGTGATGTTGTTGGATTATCGAAGGGTTATCTTGAGCGCTACCGTATGGATACTTTACTGTTGCATATTCTTTGCCTCAATGCTCAAGGTGGCGTGAGGTACAAGTTTCAAGCGCTCTTTGCCAATGAGTTTCCCTGTAACTCGGCACACACCATAGGTTTTGTTCTCTATCCGAATCAAAGCGTTTTTAAGGTCGCGGATGAATTTTTCCTGACGTATCGCTAACGCAGAATTTGCCTCTTTGCTCATGGTCTCGCTGCCTTCTTCAAATGCCTTAAAGGTAGGCGAGGTATCGTCTGTACCATTGTTGAGGTCGTTCATATATGCGCTTTTTATCAATTCTAAATCGTGAATGGCTTTTTCAATTTTTTCCTGAATCAATACTTTAAATTCTGCCAAGTCTTTGTCCGAATATCTGTTGTTGGTTTCTACGTTCATAATCTTAAAATTTTTGAATGTGCAATTTGGTATTTACGTCGTCAAAAGCAATTTCCATACCATTGTTTAAATGTTCTAAAATTCTTACTTCTTCTGCCAGAGTTTCTGTTTTTATGTATTTTAAATTTGAGTTTACGGCCTTACTTAATTGTCGGTCATCCTGAAGGTTTACAATAATCCTGTCGGTGAGCTCAAACCCTGAATCTTTGCGTAAGTTCTGGATGCGGTTAACCAGCTCTCTTGCGATGCCCTCTCCTCTCAAATCGTCTGTTAAAGTAACGTCCAAAGCTACTGTAAAATTGTCCGAACTTGCCACGAGCCAACCCTCAATATCTTTGGACGAAATCTCAACGTCCGAGCGTTCCAATGTAACACTTTTTCCATTAATAACAACGTCAAAAACGCCATTTCGTTCAAAATTTTCGATGTCTTTGGAACTAAAGCCCGAAATAGCTTGCGCTACAGCTTTCATATCCTGTCCAAAACGAGGCCCGAGTGTTTTAAAATTCGGTTTTATTTGTTTGACCAATATGCCCGATGCGTCGTCCAAAAGCTGCAATTCCTTGACGTTTACTTCGTGCTTTATCAAGTCGGCGACCGCAGTGATTTCTTGTTTTTGCTGCGCGCTGTCCACCGGGATCATCACTTTTTGTAAGGGTTGTCGAACCTTGATTTTTTCTTTGGCTCTTAACGACAATACCAGTGATGAAATGGTTTGCGCACTTCCCATTTTGCGTTCTAAACTTTTGTCATTAAACGAAGCGTCAAATACAGGAAAATGTGCCAAATGGACACTCTCAAAAGTTTCTTTTTTGGTAACCCCGTTCAAATCCATGTACAATTTATCCATAAAAAACGGTGCAATGGGAGCTCCAAGTTTTGCAATGGTTATCATACAGGTATAAAGTGTTTGGTATGCCGATAGTTTGTCTTGCTCATAGTCGCCTTTCCAGAAACGGCGGCGGCTTAAGCGCACATACCAGTTGCTCAAATAATCCTGTGTAAAATCTGAAATGGCGCGTGCGGCTTTGGTGGGTTCATAATCGGCATAAAACTCGTCCACTTTTTGGATGAGTGTGTGCAATTCCGATAGAATCCAACGGTCGATTTCCGGACGGTTTTCAAGAGGCACATCGGCTTCTTCGTACTTAAATCCATCCAAATTGGTGTATAGTGTAAAGAATGAATAGGTGTTGTATAATGTACCGAAAAACTTGCGCTTTACTTCTTCAATACCTTCAACATCAAATTTTAAATTATCCCATGGGTTTGCATTGCTTATCATGTACCAGCGTGTAGCATCGGCACCGTGCGCAGACAAGGTTGCAAACGGGTCAACGGCATTACCGAGACGCTTGGACATTTTTTGTCCGTTTTTGTCCAAAACCAAGCCGTTGGATACCACATTCTTATAGGCTACATCATCAAAAATCATTGTGGAAATGGCGTGAAGGGTGTAAAACCAGCCTCGGGTTTGGTCAACACCTTCGGCAATAAAATCGGCCTTACGCCAAATAGTTTCTACCAATTCTTTATTTTCAAACGGATAATGAAACTGACTTGTAGGCATCGCGCCACTGTCAAACCACACATCGATCAGGTCGCTTTCGCGATGCATTGGTTTTCCTGTTTCAGACACCAATACGATCTCGTCCACAATATTTTTATGGAGGTCTATTTTTGCGTAATTTTCTTCGGAATAATTACCCAGTTCAAAGGTTTCAAAAATATCTTTTGCCATAAAACCGGCAGCGACCGCTTTTTGCATTTCGGCTTTTAATTCTTCAATCGAACCGATACAAAGGGCTTCTTTACCATCATCGGTACGCCAGATAGGCAAAGGAATTCCCCAGTATCTCGAACGCGATAAATTCCAGTCATTTGCGTTTTTCAACCAGTTGCCGAAACGTCCTTCTCCTGTTGCTTTTGGTTTCCAGTTGATGGTTTCGTTAAGTTCAAACATGCGGTCTTTGACGTCGGTAACTTTAATGAACCAAGAATCTAACGGGTAGTAGAGAATTGGTTTATCGGTACGCCAGCAATGCGGATATGTATGCTTGTATTTTTCAACCTTAAAGGCTTTATTTTCTTCTTTGAGTTTGATGGCAATTTCTACATCTACCGAACGTTCTGGTGCTTTGCCGTCATTGTAATATTCGTTTTTGACGTATTTGCCTGCAAATTCGCCCATTTCGGGACGGAATTTGCCTTGCAAATCTACAAGTGGCACCAAATTGTCGTTTTCATCTTTTACCAGCATGGGAGGTACTTCGGGAACGGCATTTTTTGCCACAAAAGCATCATCGGCACCAAAAGTAGGTGCTGTATGCACGATTCCCGTTCCGTCTTCGGTAGTTACAAAATCGCCGGCAATGACCCGAAATGCGTTTTCGGGAGTGTTATGGGGCAATGCATAGGGCAGCAATTGCTCGTAGGTGATACCTACTAAATCGGAGCCTTTAAATTCTTTGACAACGTAATACGGTATTTTTTTGTCTTCGGCTTGATAAGCCAGGAGTTCCGGTTTTGATTCAACTCTGTTGTATTTTCCCGAAAACTGATAATTAACCAATGATTTTGCAAGAATAACGTTCATAGGTTGAAATGTGTATTGGTTATAGGTTTCAACCAGTACATAATCAATTTTAGGCCCAACGGTCAACGCTGTATTGCTTGGCAAAGTCCAAGGCGTGGTTGTCCAAGCCAAGAAATAAATAGTTCCTTCGTTTTGAAGAAAATCGGGAAGCGATGCCTCAATGGCTTTAAACTGTGCAACAACTGTGGTATCGGTAACATCTTGATAGGTTCCGGGTTGGTTAAGCTCGTGCGAGCTCAAACCTGTTCCTGCTTTTGGCGAATAGGGTTGAATGGTGTAGCCTTTATAAAGTAGGTTTTTATCGTAAATCTGCTTTAACAACCACCACACGCTTTCCATATATTTGGGTTCGTAGGTAATGTACGGATGGTTCATGTCTACCCAATAGCCCATTTTTTCGGTAAGGTCGTTCCAGATATCGGTATAGCGCATTACGGCTTTTTTACAAGCAGCGTTGTAGTCTTCTACGGTAATGCTTTTTCCTATGTCTTCTTTGGTAATGCCCAGCTCTTTTTCAACACCCAATTCAATAGGCAGTCCGTGGGTATCCCAACCGGCTTTGCGCTTTACCTGAAATCCTTTTTGGGTTTTATAACGGCAAAAAATATCCTTGATTGCACGCGCCATGACGTGGTGGATTCCCGGAAGTCCGTTTGCAGAAGGCGGCCCCTCAAAAAACACAAACGGCTCATTGCCTTCTCGTGTTGTGACAGATTTGTTAAAAATATTGTGTTCTTGCCAATACTTGAGAATTTCTTCTGCTACTTTTGGCAAGTCAAGACCTTTATAATCAGGGAATTTTGTGCTCATTGTATTTGCAATTCAAATAAGAGTGCGAAATTAAGGATTTTTGGTAAATGAAATTGTGTTTCTTGAAAAAAGGACATTTTGTAGTTCCGCACTTCATGCAAGGCTTTCCATGAAACCCTTGTATGTGAGCGGCAAAAACCATACCCGCAGAAATAACTTCCCTTTTGGAGATTACAATCAGCATAACGCCTTTACAAATGTGCCTCCCAAGGTTGGTTCGGCCCGAATTAGTTGTTTTTCAGAACTTCTTTCCTTAAACGTTTTCCTTTTTCGATAAGAATTTTTTCTCGACCGTCAACGGCACCTGTTGGATGAATGGCTTTGCTGCCCTTCACATAGATCATCCTTGATTTTATATCTGGACCCAACAGCGATATTAAAACCAGATTACCTTCTTTGTAATAGTATGTTTCATCAATGGTTTGGGTCGTTTTTTCGACATTGTTGATCTTTAGCAGTTGTTTGTTGTTTCCATCAAAATAAACCGTCTGTTTAAAGGTACCGATGTCCCTAAAACCATCGGCGTCAGTAAGCGCGCCTTCTATGCTTTCTGATATTAAAACCCCGTTGTCCACTTTTGAAGCGTAAGCGTTAGTTGCATTTATGTGTTCATCCATATTGGCAGATGCTTTTTTTGAACCACACGAGAAAAAAGTACTGGCGAAGAGAATGATAAAAATTGATTTTAATTTCATTTTGCTGTGTTTTTATATGATGAAACCGGCCAAATCTTCAATTTTTGAAATCAACCGGACATCAATGCTTGTTTTTTTTAAGGCAATTTTGTTGTACTTAGACACAAAAATGGTTGAAAATCCAAGTTTTTCGGCTTCTAGGATGCGTTGCTCCACACGCTGTACCGGACGAATTTCACCGGAGAGCCCAACCTCTGCCGCAAAGCAAAAATCTTTGGGGATGGCAACATCTTCATTGGATGATAAAATGGCCGCTACCACTGCCAAATCAATTGACGGGTCGTCCACTGTAATCCCTCCAGTGATGTTCAGGAATACATCCTTGGCTCCTAGCCGGAACCCTGCTCTTTTTTCCAAAACTGCCAAGAGCATGTTTAGCCTTTTGGCATTAAAGCCTGTCGCGCTGCGCTGTGGCGTGCCATACACAGCGGAGCTAACCAAAGCCTGAACTTCAATGAGCAACGGGCGGACGCCTTCGAGGGTGGCTGCTATGGCATTGCCGCTCAACTCTTCGTCTTTTTTTGAAATCAATATTTCCGAAGGATTGTTGACTTGGCGCAAGCCAGACCCTTGCATTTCATAAATTCCAAGTTCATTGGTGGAGCCAAAACGGTTTTTATTGGCCCTCAAAATTCGGAAAACATGGTTTCTGTCGCCTTCAAACTGCAATACCGTATCGACCATATGTTCCAAAATCTTTGGGCCTGCAATGTTACCGTCCTTTGTGATGTGTCCTATCAAAATGACGGGAGTTGCGGTTTCTTTGGCAAATTTTATCAGTTCGGAGGTACATTCCTTGATCTGGGAGATGCTTCCCGAAGATGATTCAATGATATCGCTGTGGAGGGTCTGTATGGAATCGATGACCACGATATCGGGCTCTAGATCTTCTATCTGCCTAAAGATGTTTTGGGTCTTGGTTTCGGTAAGAATGTAGCAATTGTCGCTTTCGGGATGGATGCGCTCGGCACGCATCTTAATCTGTTTCTGACTTTCTTCACCCGAAACATAGAGCGTTTTGTAAGGAAGTTGTAACGCAATCTGGAGCATGATAGTGCTTTTTCCGATACCTGGCTCACCACCCAACAAAATGACAGAACCCGGAACGATGCCGCCTCCAAGCACACGGTTGAACTCTGTATCCAACGTGTCCATTCTTGCGTCTTGAGAGGCATCAATCTCTCGGATTTTTAAAGGTTTTGAAATGCGTTTGGCCTGTGATGATGGTGTTTTCCAATCGTTTTGCTCCGGTTTTTGTACCACTTCTTCCACAATGGTATTCCACGCTCTGCAGGAGGTACATTGACCTTGCCACTTATGAAACTGTGTGCCACAGTTCTGGCAAAAAAATGTTGTCTTTAATTTAGCCACAAATAGTTGTTTGTGGCTAAATTAAAGATATTTCAGTGATAACACGATTGCTAAAGTTGTATTCTTTTGTTAAAAAGGGTTTATTGCTCCTCTTCGACCTCGGTATCCTCTGCCGCAAATTTCAATTTTTCAACCTGCGAAAGAATGAAATCCCTGTTGATGTTTGAGGTTTCTTTAAGGGAGAGTGCAGACTCATAAAGTTTTACGGCTTTTTTGTTTTTACCTGATTTTTCTGCATGTAAAGCCAAATAATACGTGCCAAGCGATGAGCCAGGGAGTTTTTTGCTGGCAAGCTTGCCCAGTTTTTCGAGTGACGCGATGTCGTCACGCTGTTCGGCGATCTTGACTACTTTTTCGAACTCGTCTTCGGTAATGGGTTTGTGTATTCCGAACAGTTCTTCGATACGGTCGTAACGTTTTTCGAGATATTTATCGAGTGTCCCTTCGTAAGCCAAAACTTTTTCTTTGAGCTCCTTATCATCCAGTGGCCTATAGAGGTCAAAAATCTGATCCAAGGCTTTTGACAAGGCGCCTGTAACCATTGTGTAGTGCGAGTCGCCTTTTAGTTCGTCAAAATAGTAAGTAAGCATGCCGTTATCGGTTTTTTTGAGTTCAGAGTCCAGTTCGCGTACTGTCTGGTTGATTTCAGGGATGTCGCCATCACTGGTTGCGAGATAATAAAACACATCATTCTTGATGTACTTGACCCTTTTGGCAATATTGAGATCCATGTCGCCTTTTAGGTCGGGGCTCAGATTGATATAAGCCTGAAACAACAGTTTGTCACTGAACAAAAAGGAATTGATGAAATTACCCATAATATCATGGCCAACAGCTACACGGAATTTGCTTGTGTTATATTTTGAGTCAAGATATGGGATGAGCTCTTCACCGACAAACTGGTAAAAACGCCCTCCGGATTCTATCGGAAGCCCTGTAACTTCATCAAAATAACTGTCGTAAAAACGCTCGTAGCCCTGGACAATGCCTACCACTATGGATTCTGGCATTTCATCAAAATACGTCTGGAAGCTTACCTGGCCCACAACGGGCTCAAAGAGGTAATCGCCATCAAAAACGATGATCAAGGGGTGTTTCAGTGCCGAGGAAGGATCGTAGTTTTTGGGCAACTTTATTTTAAGTTGCCGCTTGGTATTGAGTTTCCTCGACTCAAAGGTCTCATATTTGACCTGGGCTGTAAAGGCATAACAAAAGAAAAGTGATGCCAATAAAAGTAGGTACTTTTTCATCAATTGTTTTTAGATTTGGGATTAGGGATTGTAAAAATACAAAAAAAATCGGATAATCCGCAAAAAAAATCGATGAACTGCTGTGTTTTTATTCCTTGTCTTGTATGGCGTAAATTTTATCGAGTAAAATTTCCTTATCGATAAAGTCTGAAGGCTCTAACAAAAGGCCGGAGTTATAATACTGCAACGCTTTTTTTAGATTATTGTCTTTTTCATGATAAAGACCTTGGTAATAGGCGCTTATCATCGACTCCGGATATTCCTTTCTTGCCAATTTAGATAATTCTTTCAATGTTTCAAGGTCGTCTTTTTTGTTTGCTGCTGAAGCAATTGCCTTCAAATCGTTCTCTACGACTTTCTTTTTAAAACCGTAAAAATCCTGAATGTTTTTGTATTTCTTTAGAAGATATTCAAAAGGCGTTCCTTCAAAGGTCAGTAGTTTTTCTTTGTATTCTTTGACATTGATAGGCTTATAAAGTTCAAAAATCTGGTTGAAAGCCTTGGGAATTGCCAGACCCACCAACGAATAGTGGTCAGCGTCCTCAAAATTGTCAAATCTGTAGTGGAGTTTTGGGTTTTCTATGGTTTTGAGCAATGCATCTGTATTTAAAATCTCTTTTTGGAGGGCTTCTATATCGCCGTCTGCGGTAGCCAAATAATAAAAAGATTCTGTCTGAAGCCTGGCAAGGCGTTCCCGAAGCCTATTGCCCATCTCCGGGGCCTGGTCAGGGCTGAACATCACAAACGCCCTGAATATTGGATATTCCTTAAAAAGGTAGTAGTTCAAGAAATTGGCACTCATATCATGCCCAATGGCTATCCGAAATTTCGACACTTTATACTTGTTTTCTATGTATGGAATAAGTTCCATTCCTATAAACTCAAAAAAAGCGGCACCGTCTTGTGATGGAAAATAAAGCTCATCATCATAATGCAAGTCTTTATCTCTTGATGTGCTTTGGTTGATGCCCACAACAACGCATTTGGGCATTTCATCCCAGTAGGATTGATAATCCACGTTACCTATTACGGGTTCAAACAGGTAATCTCCGTCCAGGACAATTATCAAGGGATACTCTACGCTTTCTTGCGGGTCGTAATTTCGGGGCAATTGTATTTTGATGTCCCGTTTTCCGGCCAACTTGTTTGACTGAAACGATTCGTAGATGACCTGTGCGCTTAATTGCAATGTTATAAAGAGCATCAAGGATAATGTTAAGTACTTCTTCATTGTTCTGTATATTAAAACCATACGCAATTTATGCAATTATTTTTTTCTATTGAAAACCGGGAGCAATATAAACGATAAAGTGCCAAAAACGATAATCATCAAGGTCTGCGAAACCCAAGAAATCCAGCCAAAGGCCAATCCCGATGCTTCTTCAACCCCAAAAAGCGACAAGGCAGTCGAAATGGCCCAAGGATAGACAAAAATGCCCCCATTGGTCGCGACTATTGCAAAACTTCCGGCAATAAAGGCAACTAGAATAGCTCCCAAAGACACGTTGGATAAATCCTCAACCGCAAAAACCGTGACATAAAACATTAAGACATACATGGCCCAGATAAATGCGGTATGAAGAAGGTACGGCCATTTGTATTCCATCATATATATGGCTCTGACACCATCCAACAGACCTTTGAAAAAAGTTTTGGCCCTTGCGGCAAGTTTACTTTTGCTATGCGACAAATACCAGATAATTGCCACCAAGGCCAACCCTCCCGCAATGGCCATAAAAATCAATTTTTGTAAGTCCAATGCCGATTGTAAGGCCTCGGAGATAAAATCATACTGCAAAATCAAAGTGATACCAATAATCATCAATAGCACCAAAGCATCGATAACGCGCTCGGCAACGATGGTGCCAAAGGCTTTCTCAAATGGAACTTCTTCATAATTGGCAAGGACGGCGGCCCGCAAAACCTCTCCGGACCTTGGGATGCCAAAGTTGGCCAAATAGGCTACAAAAACCGCCATGGCGCTATTGGGGAAGCTGATGTCATAATGCAAGGGACGCAACTGAAACCGCCATCGATATGCCCTTGACAAATGGCTCAACAAGCCACAAGTAACACCAAGGGCTATCCATCCATAGTCGGCATTTTTAAAATAGGGAACGAGTTGGCCTATAGGGAGCTTGGAAAAAGTGTACCAGCCAAAAAAGATGGCCAACAATATGGGGGCCAAAATGCGCAATGCCTTTTTTGTTGGTAAACCCAAAATACTATTTCAATAAATTAGTAGCTTCGTCAGGGAAGACCAACCATGGTTTAAAGGTTTTGGCCTCTTCAATATCCATAAAGGCATAGGTGATGAGGATGAGCGTATCGCCCACGGCCACTTTTCTGGCAGCGGCGCCATTGAGCGTGATCTCACCGCTGTTTCTGGGTCCCGGAATGACGTATGTTTCCAAACGCTCGCCATTGTCGTTGTTGACAATCTGCACCTTTTCTCCCTGAATGATGTTAGCGGCTTCCATCAAAGCCTCATCAATGGTAATACTGCCGATATAGTTGAGATCGGCGCCGGTACATTTTACCCGGTGTATTTTAGATTTTACGACCTGTATTTGCATGTGGCAAAGATAATCAATTTAATGCGATATTGTCTATAAGCCTGATATCGTCCGCAAATACCGCTATAAATGCTCTATATGACTTTGATCTTGACTTTCTTGCCACTGGTTGCAATGTTTCTTCGTCGGCAATAACAAAATACTCAAGTTTCAAAAGCTCGTGTCCTGCGAACTGATCTCGGACCCATTCGGTCACTTTATATGCACTTTCCGTGCCAAAACGTTTTTTTGCTGCTTTTAGCGTTTTGAAAATAAACGGCGCCGCATCTCTGTAATTGGGTTTCAAACGTTCGTTGCGCGAACTCATGGCCAACCCATCTTTTTCCCTATGGATTTCGCAACCGATTATTTTAATAGGAAGTTTCAGGTTTTTTACCATTGTTTCAATAATGCGCAGCTGTTGAAAGTCTTTTTTTCCAAAATAGGCTTTGCCTGGCTTCACGATTTCAAAAAATCGGCTGACGACCGTACCCACGCCATCAAAATGGCCCGGGCGAAAACGTCCTTCCATCTGGCGCTCCAACCCATCGAAAGCAAAATGCCCCGAAACAACGTTGTTGCCATATAGATCTTCGACCGACGGAACATACAGAATGATGTTTTCCCCCTTTTCACCAAGCATTTTAACATCCCTATCGAGAGTTCTGGGATATTTTTTGAGATCTTCCTCATTATTGAACTGCGTGGGGTTCACAAAAATGCTCACCACCACCACATCGTTTTGTTTCAGCGCTTTGTCCACCAAAGAAATATGCCCCATATGCAGGGCTCCCATCGTTGGCACAAAACCAATGCGCTTGCCCAGGGATCTTAAATTATCCAATACAGGCGCTAATTGTTGTCTTTGGTTGTAGGTTTTCACTCGGTAACAAAACATTAACAGCGTGCAAACATAATATTTTGCCAACAATCTGCATAAATTTTTGTAATTTTGCATGTTTTTTGATTTAAACTACCTGTTTGATGTTCGCACAATGGTTGCTTGGTAAGTGTCTATTTTGAAAGTTTAAGAGGAATAAAAAGTATGTTATGAAAGATAAGAGGATATTGTACGTGTCTTCCGAGGTTGTACCCTATTTACCAGAAACAGAAATTTCATCCATGTCCTTTGAGGCACCGCGGATGGTCAACAGGCAAGGCGGGCAAATACGAATATTCATGCCGCGTTACGGAAACATAAACGAACGCAGGCACCAGTTACATGAAGTCATAAGGCTCTCGGGCATAAACCTGGTGATTAACGATCTGGATATGCCACTAATCATCAAGGTGGCGTCCATCCCAAAAGAGCGGATTCAGGTTTATTTTATTGAAAACGAAGATTATTTCAAAAGAAAGGCCACTCTGACCGACGAAGATGGCAGTCTATATCCAGACAATGACGAACGCGCCATTTTTTTTGCAAAAGGCGTCGTTGAAACCGTTAAAAAGCTTAACTGGTCTCCCGATATTATCCATGTCAACGGATGGCTCGCCGCACTTCTCCCGCTGTATCTAAAGCACTATTTCAAAAACGAGCCATTATTTACCGACAGCAAAATTGTAACTTCAGTATACAATCAAAGCTTTGATGGCACGTTAGATGTTAAAATGATAGACAAGGTAAAATTTGACAACATAGATCAAGCACTTGTTCAAGTATTGGAATCGCCCAGCTACATCAACCTAATGAAAGTGGCCATAGACCATTCCGACGCATTGATCAAAGGTTCACAAGAAATCCCCAAAGAACTTGAGGATTACCTCGATGCTTCCGAGAAACCGGTTCTTGGGTATTTTCCTCTTGATGGCTTTGCCGAACCCTATGCCGAATTTTACAACGACAAAGTGTTAACAAAGTGTTAAACTATACTTCAATCAATGATAAACCATAACCGATTCTTAAAATATATTTCAGCCCTGGCGCTATTGACCTTTACCTTCATAGCCTGCGACAAGGATTATGCCACCGTTGGTACAGACATAATCGGCGACAACAATTTTGACAACGACCACAAAATTTACGAGCTAAAGGCTTATACCAACCGTTTAGCGCCAGTGCAAACCAATGGCTTGCCCATCAACTATCTCGGGGTTTACAAAGACCCTACATACGGCCTGACGACTGCAAACTTTGTTTCCCAAATGGGCAGCAACAACTTGGGCGTTGAATTTGGCGAGAACGTAAAAATGGATTCTGTTGTGCTCACTATACCCTATTTCAGCACTGCCATTGAGCGCAATTCCGATGGCGTTACAACATATGAACTCGATTCTGTCTATGGTAGCGCACCTATTGTTTTGACAATTTATGAAAACACCTATTTCTTAAGGGATTTTGATCCTAATGGAGATTTTAGCACTCCGTTGGCGTATTATTCCAACGCCTCAACAACAGAAGGTCCGATGGATACATCGTTTTTTGAGGGTTCCGTCATTTACACCAATTCGAGTTTTGTGCCAAGAAACGAAGAAATTCAGCTTTGGGACACAGATGGCGAAATAACAAGCCGATTAGCGCCTTCATTTAGGGTGCATTTGGACACTACCTATTGGAGGAACAAAATCATGGATAAAGAAGGCGAGCCCGAATTGAGCAACCTCAACAATTTTCAGAACTATTTTAGAGGATTGTATTTCAAAGCCACCCCAATCGACAACAATGGCACCATGACACTACTCGATTTTGGCGCATCGGGAGCCAACATCACCATTTACTATACAAGAGATTCTGCCATAGAAGATGCCGACCCGATAAATGCTACTTTTGTCATGCCATTTACCGGTAACAAAATCAACTTTTTTGAAAACCAATACAGCCTGACCATACCCGACGGAAATCCATCCACAGGAGACGAGAAACTTTATTTAAAAGGCGGCGAAGGCGCCACGGCAGTTTTGGACCTGTTCAACGGCAGTGGTGCCGAAGACGGATTCTCTCCCGAATTTTTGGCTTTTAAGAACGAGTTTGTAGAAACCGATGCCGATGGTAAATTTGTCAAATCCAAACGATTGATCAATGAGGCCAATCTCGTTTTTTACGTTGACCAAGACGCAGTAGCGGGCAGCGAACCGGAACGGATTTATATATACGATCTCAAAAACAAAACACCCCTTGTTGACTATTATAATGATTTGACAAACACCTCATATCCAGAAATTTCAAAATCATCACATTTGGGGATCCTTGAACGTGAAGGCAACACCGCATCGGGAGCGGGTATCAGATACAAACTAAAGATTACCGAACATATCAAAAACCTCCTTTTGAAGGATTCTGCCAATGTAGGACTCGGCGTTTCTGTGTCCGGCAATGTCAATCTTGAAAACGACAATCTTCAATACAAGGTTTTGGCACCTGATGAGAATCTCGTAAAAACCCTCCCTGTCAGTTCAATACTTTCACCGCACGGCACTATTCTTTATGGTAACAATACGAGCGACGAAACAAAAAAGCTATATTTGGAAATCTATTATACAGAACCCAACAACTAAAAAATTATGTGTGGAATTGTAGGCTATATTGGTCATAGAGAGGCATATCCGATAATCCTCAAAGGGCTAAAACGACTCGAATACAGAGGTTATGACAGCGCAGGCATAGCATTGTACGACGGCAAGGACATAAAACTATCCAAGACCAAAGGCAAAGTGGTCGATCTCGAAGCAAAACTTGAAAAAGAAATCTCCACGGACGGCAACCTTGGAATTGGCCACACCCGGTGGGCTACCCACGGTGTGCCAAATGATGTGAACTCGCACCCTCACTATTCTAATTCCGGCAATTTGGTAATAATCCATAACGGAATTATCGAAAACTACGAGAGCCTGAAAACAGAACTCAAAAAAAGAGGTTATACCTTCCAATCGGATACCGACACTGAAGTCCTTATCAACCTGATAGAAGACGTCATGAAAAATGATGGCCTCAAATTAGGGAAAGCTGTTCAGATTGCGCTCAACCAAGTTGTTGGAGCTTACGCCATTGCAGTATTTGACAAGAACAAACCCAACGAAATTGTGGTGGCAAAACTCGGAAGTCCACTAGCCATCGGTATAGGTGGTGACGAGTTTTTTATAGCAAGCGATGCTTCGCCATTCATTGAATATACCAAAAACGCCATTTATCTCGAAGATGAGGAAATGGCCATCATCCGACGGGGCAAAGACCTGAAAATCCGAAAAATAAAGGATGATTCCTTGGTTGACCCCTATGTACAAGAATTGCAGCTCAACCTGGAGCAAATTGAAAAAGGCGGTTTTGACCATTTCATGCTCAAGGAAATCTATGAACAGCCCAACGCCATCAGGGACACTTACCGAGGCCGTATGCTGGTTAACGAAGGCATAATCAAACTTGCAGGCGTTGAGGACAACATGAAAAAGTTCCTCAATGCCGACCGCATTATCATCGTGGCATGTGGCACTTCATGGCATGCGGGACTTGTGGCCGAATACATTTTTGAAGATTTGGCAAGAATCCCCGTAGAGGTAGAATACGCATCCGAGTTCCGGTACAGAAACCCGGTCATTACCGAAAAGGACATAGTAATTTCCATTTCGCAATCGGGTGAAACAGCAGATACTTTGGCGGCTATCAAACTGGCAAAGTCCAAAGGCGCATTCGTTTTTGGCATTTGCAACGTAGTGGGTTCATCAATAGCCAGAGAAACCAATGCTGGAGCCTATACCCATGCCGGTCCGGAAATCGGGGTTGCATCAACCAAAGCTTTTACAACACAAATCACCATTTTGACCTTGATAGCACTCCGTTTGGCAAGAGCCAAAGGGACAATTTCCAGTTCCGATTATAGGTTGCACCTATTAGAACTGGAAATGATTCCTGATAAAGTCAAGAAAGTTCTAGAATCAGAAGCTCACATCAAATCTATCGCTGAAATCTACAAAAACACCCGAAACTTCCTTTATCTTGGCAGGGGCTACAATTTTCCGGTAGCACTTGAAGGCGCGCTGAAACTCAAGGAAATATCCTACATCCACGCCGAAGGTTATCCGGCTGCCGAAATGAAACACGGCCCGATAGCGCTCATTGACGAAAACATGCCCATAATCGTAATTGCCACAAAATACGGGCATTATGAAAAGGTAGTGAGCAACATCCAAGAAATAAGATCGCGCAAAGGAAAAATCATTGGTGTTGTCACGCAAGGCGACGTCAATGTGAAGGAACTTGCGGATCATGTCATAGAAGTCCCGGAAACTCTGGAATCATTATCGCCATTGTTGACAACCATCCCCCTGCAATTGCTCTCATACCATATAGCGGTAATGCTTGGCAAAAATGTGGATCAGCCCAGGAACTTGGCAAAATCGGTGACCGTCGAATAACAACTGTATAATAATAGCTTTAACAAACTCCTGCCAAAACAGGAGTTTGTTGGTTTTTTTAGAATATTGCAAATTCAGGGCGCAATTTTTGTCAATAAATACTATGCGCGCATACTTTTTTTAGAGTTTTTCATTTTGGTATCATTTTATTATTTATATTGCCTTGCTAAATTTTAACTAATTCCCAAGATGAAAACATTTATTAAGATTTTTGCACTGTTCTGTAGTGCAATCACGTTTGCCCAAACGACGGTAAATGGGACAGTAAAGGACAATTCCGGCCAACCGTTGCCCGGTGCCAATATCATTGTTGAAGGAACGTCCACGGGTACTGTTTCCGATTTTGATGGTAACTACACCCTATCTGTCAACCAACCCCCACCATTTTCAATAACTGTCAGTAGTATAGGTTTTGAAACTGTCACTCAACAAGTTACCCAAAACCCTCAAACATTGGATTTTGTCCTTACCGAAGGAACATCTCTTGACGAAGTTATTGTTTCTGCATCAAGGACTCCTGAACGTGTTTTTGAATCGCCTGTAACAGTAGAACGTTTTGGATTAAAAGAAATCAAAAACACTACTTCTGTCGATTTTTATGACGGGTTGGAAAATTTAAAAGCTGTGGACATCAATACCAACAGTTTGACGTTCAAATCCATAAACACCAGAGGGTTCGCCACATTTGCCAATAACCGTTTCATGCAATTGGTAGACGGCATGGACAACTCCTCCCCTGCGCTGAACTTCCCAATCGGAAACTTGGTAGGGATGAACGAAGTTGATGTACAAAGCGTTGAGTTGCTCCCTGGAGCGGCATCGGCCCTATATGGTGCCAACGCTTTTAATGGTATCTTGTTCATGGAAAGCAAAAACCCCTTTGACCATACGGGCATCAGCGGTTTCCACAAGCAAGGTATCACTTCGCAGGACGCAGCCGGCGACAATACTTACCGCGATACGGGAATCAGAATGGCTCACAAATTCAGTGATCATTTTGCCGCAAAAGTTAACTTTGGATGGCTCAAGGGAACCGACTGGATGGCCACCAACTATCAAGCAAAACCTGGCACCGGAAACTCACGTGCCGATATTGGCTATGATGGCTACAATGTTTATGGAGATGAAGTTTCCACAAATATCAGGGCTGCTTCTGGCGGATTGGGTATCATCCCAGATGTTGTAGTCAGCCGGACTGGTTATAACGAACGTGACCTGACAGACTACAATGCCGAAAGCATCAAGGCCGATTGGGGCTTGTATTTCCGCCCTTGGGCCAACGATTTTGAAATCCAATACGTTGGTAAAGTTGGTAAAGGAAACACCATCTATCAAGGTACAAACAGGTACTACATCGACAATTTCACACAGCTACAAAACAAGATCGAAATCAAAAACAAGAATTTCTTCTTGAGAGGTTATCTCGTTTCTGATAAGGCTGGCGATTCTTACGATATGGTCTTTACAGGGATCAACATAAACCGTTTGTGGAAATCAGACCAACAATGGTTTCAAGAATATATCCAGACTTACGCAGGCGCTACCTTGGGCGGCGCAACTGATGCTCAAGCACATGCGGCTGCACGAGCTCAAGCAGAATCTGGGCGTTTGATTCCCGGCACTCCGGCATTTCAAAACGCGTTCAAAAGCGTCATTGCCGATCCGAGTTTTGCCACAGGGTCAAAGTTCCAAGATGCATCAAAGTATTACCATGTTGACGGAAACTACAACTTCAGCCACTTGATCGACGCCGTGGACATCCAGATAGGTGGTTCGTACAGAAAATACGTTCTTAATTCATATGGTACAATCTACACTGACTACGATGAAGAAATTCCATATTCAGAATACGGTGTTTACGCCCAGTTGCAAAAACAATTTGATTTGACCAGTGCCATAAAATTGAAATTAACAGGTTCTGCCCGCTACGATAAATCCGAGTTTTTTGACGTCTTTTTGTCTCCACGTTTTTCTGCAGGCCTTACCCTTAACGAAAACCACAACCTGCGTGCCTCTGTTCAGACAGGTTTCAGAAACCCAACCACACAAGATTTGTTTATAGGTCTTGATGCAGGGCGTGCGATTTTGGTCGGTGCGTCTCCAGAAAATTTGGACAGATATGTTAGATCTTATAGTGTAAGCGCCTCTGGCCAGGCTTTGGGACAACCAGCCTCGATTTCACAATCAGGTGGTGCTGCCTATACCAACTCTTATTTTGCTTCTTCAGTTCAAGAGTTTGCCGCAACAGGAGACCCTACCCAATTGCGAATCGGAAATTCGGCTTTGGTAAAACCCGAAAAAATTTCGACTGCAGAGGTTGGTTATAGGGGTAAATTCAACAAGATAATTGTTGATATGAGTGTCTATTACAACAAATACAAGGACTTCATTTCCGGCGAAGTGGTGATTGCCCCTCTTTATGGTACTGTTGGCGACAATTCACTGTCTATTGCTGCCATTGCAAATGGCGACTACAAAGTATATCAAACCTATACCAATTCGGATGCCGATATCAATTCGTATGGTGGATCCATCGGTGTTTCCACCAAGGTGTTCGGAAACTTTGATTTGTCAGGGAACTATACTTATACTAAACAGGATTTTAACCAAGCAGATTTCCCTGATTTCAGGACCAACTTCAACACACCAAACCACAAGACAAAATTAAGTTTTGGAAATACCGATCTGTTCAAGAATTTTGGGTTCAACGTAGCTTGGAGGTGGAGCGACAACTATTACTGGCAAGCCACCTTTGGTGACGGCGAAATCCCAGCATACCACGTTTTGGATGCCCAGATCAACTATCGCGTACCTTCAATCAAATCATCTTTCAAGGCAGGTGCTACAAACTTGTTGGGCGATGAGTATTTTACCGCTATAGGTGTGGGAAGCATCGGCTCGATGTATTATGTATCCTGGACCATCAACAACTTATAATAACATAAAATCATTTTAAGATGAAAACTATAAAATATTTATTTCTATCGGCAGTACTTATTGGCTTTACGGCCTGTAACGAAGATGATTATGATTACACCCCAGATCCGGAACCGCTTCCGGCACTGACCAACGGATCAGCCGATTTTTCAAAATATGTTGCAGTAGGCGCATCCTTTTCGGCTGGGTTTACCGACAATGCACTCTTTATAGCAGGGCAGCAAAACTCATTCCCCAATATGCTTTCACAGCAGTTTGCTTTAGTTGGCGGCGGTTCGTTTTCGCAGCCGTTGATGAGCGATAATATCGGGGGGTTTTTGGTTAACGGCACCGTTGCAGCCAATCCTAGACTTTATTTTAATGGCACCGGGCCAGTGATACTGCCTGCCACCCCGACCACCGAGATCACGACCCATCTTTCGGGATCGTTCAACAATTATGGCATTCCAGGGTTGAAAAGTTTTCACATGGTCGTTCCTGGATATGGTAGTCTAAACCCATATTTTGGGCGAATGGCCTCCTCTGCGACAGCAACCGTCCTTGCCGATGCCGTAGCTCAAAACCCAACGTTTTTTTCGCTTTCTGAAATTGGAGGTAACGACGTGTTATCCTATGCCACATCTGGCGGGACAGGTGTTTATCAGTTAGGAAACTTAAACCCTGCAACTTATGCCAGCAATGACATCACAGACCCCAACGTGTTTGCGGCATCATTCAGTGCCGCTGTGGACGCTTTGACAGCAAATGGCGCCAAAGGGGTAGTTTCAAATGTGCCCTACATTACAAGTTTGGCTTATTTTACAACTGTACCTTACAACCCCGTACCACTTGACCAAGCGACTGCCGACCAATTGAATGCAGCCTTTGCCGCATATAATGGCGGATTGGATTATGTACTTTCTTTGGGCGTTGTTCCAAATTTCACCCAAGAAGAAGTTGATAAACGTAAAGTAAATTTTGTTGCCGGACAAAATGCCGTGTTGATTTTGGACGAAGACCTAACTGACCTTACCGGACTTAATCCCGCTCTTACCAACATGAGACAAACAACACCCGATGATTTGCTGGTATTGACAAGTGCTTCATTCATCGGTACTACAGTGGGAGGCAACCCAATGATGATCAATGGAGTAAGCGTGCCTTTAGGAGATCAATGGGTACTAACGCCTGAAGAACAGACTAATGTTAAAAATGCTACAGATGCTTATAATCAAACTATTGAAGCAGTAGCCAATAGCAAGGGATTGGCTCTTGTAGATTTCAAGTCTATCTTGATACAAGCAGCAACTACAGGATATCCTGATGGTGATTTCATATTCAACACATCTTTGGTTAGAGGCGGACTGTGCAGCTTGGATGGTGTACACCTTACCGCGAGAGGTTATGCGGCAATGGCCAACGCTATGCTAAAAGCAATTGACGCAACATACGGTTCTAACTTTAACGAATCTGGAAATTTGGTAAACAGCGGTGCTTATCCCACCAACTATCCGCCAACATTACAATAATAAAGCATCCTTAAACACAACTTAAAAACACCTTCACCACGAAGGTGTTTTTTTATTTCAAAAAAGCCATAGAACACACTTTTATTTTAAATTAAAACGCATATCTTTGCAGCGCGAAAACCAGAAGTGTTTTCTGACCGTTAAACAGCATAATTTTAAACATATAAGTAATGTCAAAAGTTACAGGTAAAGTTGCACAAATCGTTGGCCCGGTTATCGACGTGGCGTTTGAGGCCGGAACAAGCCTACCAAAAATCTATGATTCGTTAGAGATCAAAAAAGCCGACGGTTCCGTGTTGGTACTGGAGGTTCAATCACACATTGGCGAGGACACTGTCCGTACCATTGCTATGGATTCATCGGATGGATTAAGCAGGGGCACCGAAGTGGTCGCTACCGGAGCACCCATCCAAATGCCGATAGGCGATGCCGTTTACGGCCGTTTGTTTAACGTCATCGGTGACGCGATCGATGGATTGGGCAACCTGCCTAAAGCTGGCGATTCCGGTTTACCGATACACCGTCCTGCTCCAAAATTCGAGGATTTATCAACTTCTACCGAAGTGCTTTTTACAGGAATCAAGGTTATCGATTTGATCGAGCCTTATGCAAAAGGAGGTAAAATCGGTCTTTTTGGCGGTGCAGGGGTAGGCAAGACCGTATTGATCCAAGAATTAATCAACAATATTGCTAAAGGTCACGGAGGTCTATCTGTATTTGCAGGTGTTGGAGAAAGAACCCGTGAAGGGAACGACCTTTTGAGAGAGATGCTTGAATCTGGTATTATCAAATATGGCCCTGACTTTATGCACTCAATGGAAGAAGGCGGTTGGGATCTTGCCAAGGTTGACAAAGCTTCCATGAAAGAATCCAAAGCGACTTTCGTTTTTGGACAGATGAACGAACCACCGGGAGCTCGTGCCCGTGTAGCTCTATCTGGATTAACCATAGCAGAATATTTCCGTGATGGCTCTGGTGAAGGGCAAGGTAAAGACGTTCTATTCTTTGTGGACAACATCTTCCGCTTTACACAAGCTGGTTCTGAAGTATCGGCACTATTGGGCCGTATGCCTTCTGCAGTGGGTTATCAGCCAACTTTAGCAACAGAGATGGGCGCAATGCAAGAGCGCATTACCTCAACCAAAAGAGGTTCTATCACCTCTGTACAAGCGGTTTATGTGCCTGCAGACGATTTGACGGATCCGGCACCGGCAACAACGTTTGCCCACTTGGATGCTACCACGGTATTGTCACGTAAGATTGCCGAGCTGGGTATCTACCCCGCTGTGGACCCGTTGGATTCTACATCACGAATCCTGACCAAAGAAATCCTTGGTGCCGACCATTATGATTGCGCCCAAAGGGTAAAACAATTATTGCAGCGCTATAAAGAATTACAGGATATCATAGCCATTCTTGGTATGGAAGAACTCTCTGAAGACGACAAACTAGCTGTTGGGCGCGCGCGCCGTGTACAACGTTTCTTGTCCCAACCATTCCATGTAGCGGAGCAATTTACCGGTATCCCCGGTGTATTGGTTGACATTAAAGAAACCATCAAAGGATTCAACATGATCATGGACGGAGAACTGGATCACTTACCTGAAGCCGCTTTCAACCTTAAAGGTACCATCGAGGAAGCGATAGAAGCAGGTGAGAAAATGTTAGCAGAAGCTTAATTAAATATTCCATAAGGCACGAGAAGATAAATTGCTTTTCATGACTTATGTCCCAATACTAAAAACTATGTATTTAGAAATTGTATCACCAGAAGCTTTGTTGGTAAGTGGAGATGTTGAAAGTGTCACCGTGCCGAGTGTAGATGGTGAATTTCAAATGTTGAACAACCATGCTTCGATTGTTGCTTTATTGGATAAAGGTAAAGTGAAATTCAAAGGAAGTGCAATTATTGCCGAAGGCCATGAAAACAAATTTGTCCAAGAAGATGGAAAATGGGTCATTCACATCAATAGTGGAACTTTGGAAATGAACGACAACAAAGCCATTGTTTTAGTTGATTAACTAACAATGTAACTGTAAAAAAAGATATCGCCGAACTAAAAAGTTCGGCGATTTTATTATTACCGACTTCCATTGAGCCAATCCATTTGTTTCTGTTTTACCTTTTTGGTGAACTCTTTAGAAGTTGGAGCCATCAATTTTATGTCATAAGAATTTGATGGCTTTATTTTTACCATAGCTTCTCTTTGGTTCCCGAAACGTTCAAAAATGATTTTGATGGTTTCTCCAACTTTAAATGTGCCCAAGACACTGTTGATGGAAACATTACCCGAAAACTCAATGTCATCTACAGCAATGATTTTGTCGCCTTTTTGAAAATTGCTTTCATAAGCCGGTGAACCTATTTTTGGATTGCTGATAAGCTTTTGGCTCCTGACATTGGCCCCAAAATCTATGCGCTCATTGGTTTTGAGAACAACACCCATTTGCTTAAACAGTCTGCTATAATCTGGCATATCGCTTTTGAAGATATAGCTATTGAAAAAGTGATCGCCAAATTCTTTGCCGGCATACCTGTTCAGCGTTTGGTTCAGATCGTCATTGGTATAGAATTTTTCGGCTTTACCGAAATCGTGCCACATTAGCTTCATAAAACCATCTAGATTGAGTCCTCGTTCTCTCAAAGACAAATCTAGCGCAAGGCCAAGGACGGTTCCATAGGAATAATAGGATATAAAAGTATTTTCTCTATTGACCTCATCCACAGATCTTGCAGCATCAACAAAAGGCGCCTGATAGCTCATCTCTATAGGGTTAAAAAATTGGCGGGCAGGTGATGTCCATACATAATTGAAGGTACCCACCAACTGATCAAGGTATTCTTCTTTTGTAATGATGCCCGCCCTGACCATTGACAAGTCGTCATAGTAGCTGGTAAACCCTTCGGCAAACCAAAGTTCGCCACTCATGTTTGCGCGTAAAAAATGAAATGGCTCCATGGATTTTGGACGAATGCGCTCAACGTTCCAACAATGGAAAAATTCATGGGCAACGGTACCAATATTGGTCCTGCCGCCACCATTTGCCAAGCTCCTTGTACTTGGGATTACGGTAGAGTTGCGATGCTCCATACCGTCACCTGTAGCGTTAGGCATATAGCAGGCCAAGAAGATATATTCGCCATAATCAAACTGTGGCAGTTCTCCAAAAACCGCTTCTTGTTCAAAGACAATTTTTTTGATGTTCTCAAAATAACTATCAATATCTTGTTGTGAGGCGGCATCGTCATGCAATATCAAATGGATATATTGATCCTTGACCTTGAAGGTCCGTTTGTGAAAATTGGCAATCTCTACCGGACTGTCCATAAAATATTGAAAGTCCTTGGCAAAATAAGTATTGCCATACAAATGCTTGAGTTGCGTGGCAACCTTCCACCCGGATTTTTCTGGTATTTCAAACGTTACCTCTATTTCCCGATCCGAAAGTTCAGGGACGTACATGAACACAGCCGGCATATTGAGGTGCGCATGGGTCTCATCGACTTGTGCATAGGTACCGTCTCCGTGATTGGCAAACAAGGTATATGACACATGTATGGTACCATCATGTCCGGACACCAACCACGAATACGGATTGGGCCTTGTGACATTGAGCGGCTCCCCCTTGCCATTGCTTACCTTAACATTGTAAACATTTTTAACAAATTCGTGCAAAGCATAGCGTCCCGGTGACGAACGGCTCATGGTAAATACCACCTCGTTTGATCTGATGTTGGAAAACGTTGCCGAAATTTGTGCCTCATGGTGAATGGCATTTTCAAATGAAACGGTATAACTTGATGCCGCTTGGGCTTGCAATGTGCTTACAGAAAGCAGAAAGATTAAGGTTTTAAAAAATTGTGCCATGGTCCTGGTTTTGATAGCCCAAGATACGACGATTTTAGCTATTTTGTTCTTTCTGCCTATAAATCCACATGCTCCGAAACTGAAAGTTTACACGCTTTTGGAAACAAAAAACCGTTAACAAAGTTTTAGTTCAAAATTCATAACCTTTTCTTAACTTTGCTAGCTCTAAAGCAAGATAACTTGGCATTGGAACTTCAGGACATTCCCCGAGTCAAAAACATTACCAAAGAGGTGTTTTTGCGCGATTACTACAAACCCCAAAAACCGGTGGTAATTGAACGGTTTATTGAGGATTGGCCTGCATTTACTAAATGGAACCTCGATTATATGAAGTCCGTTGCAGGTGACAAGGTGGTGCCGCTCTATGACGACCGCCCCGTGGACTATAAGGACGGTTTCAATGAACCGCACGCCAAGATGAAGATGAGTGATTATGTGGACTTACTAAAACGTGAGCCCACACGTTACAGAATCTTTCTCTGGAACATTTTAAAGGAGATACCACAACTGCAAAACGATTTTAGCTATCCCGATTTTGGGTTGCGACTGATGAAAGGATTGCCCATGCTCTTTTTTGGTGGTGAGGACTCCTATACTTTTATGCACTATGACATTGATCTGGCCAATATTTTCCATTTCCATTTTGAAGGAAAAAAAGAAATCATCCTGTTCGATCAAAAACAAAATGGCTATCTTTACAAAGTGCCTCATTCCCTGATCACAAGAGAAGACATCGATTTTTCAAACCCCGATCTGGAAAAATGGCCCGCGCTCAAATATGCAAAAGGCTACAAAACCTACCTGAACCACGGCGAGGTACTGTACATGCCCGAAGGCTATTGGCACTATATGAAATATGTTACACCGGGATTTTCCATGAGCTTGCGCTCCATCGCCAAAAGGCCCAAAAACCTGGCCCGAGCACTATACAATATTTTTGTGCTACGGCATTTTGACAACTTGATGCGGCGTATGAAAGGACAAAAATGGATCGACTGGAAAAACGAAGAAGCCATAAGAAGGACACATTTGGGATTAAAAAATTAAGATTTATTTAAACAAGACAAATAATATTATACCAAGACAAACCTTAACAAATAAAAACAGATGAGAAAAATAGTATTCGCCATTGCAATTCTATGTACAACGTTAGCTGGTGCACAAGCATTTATCGGTAATATGGACAACAAATTTCAGGTAGGCGCCAATATTCAGGACGGAGCTACCGGCATTTTTGTAAGCTATGACTATGGTCTTGGCGAAAACATGTCAATAGGTGTCGTATCTGGCTATGCATTGAGCGTACACGATGGCATTGATGCCAATTTTGGAGACAGGATTGACTTAAAAGCCCGATTCAATGCCCATCTTGGAAATATCATAAACATTGATGAAAATTTTGATATTTACCCAGGCCTTAACTTGGGTCTCAAGAACTTTGGCGGCCATATAGGAGCACGATATTTCTTTTCACAAGGGTTTGGAATCTTTACGGAAGCCGCTTTTCCCATTGCAAAATTTAACGCCAATGACCTAAAGCCCGCAGAATACATCCACAACCAGTTTGTGTTCAACATTGGTGCGGCCTTTAATCTGTAAGTGGGCTTACCATTGAAGGTGAATTATGATTATCGCTTTAAGTTAGATTTTCAATTCACTTGTAATGGGTGTTTTTGCCTAGGTGTTTTTACAAACCCGTGAACACTATTCGGCATACAGTTCGCGTACCTTTTCATATACCAAGTGACTTTCCCATCCTCGATAGAGCAGATAATCGGTCAATTGTTTCTTGTTCTTTTGTATATTGCTGCTTGTTAGGGTTGTTGCCTTTTTTTCGGCAAGTTCGTGAAACGCATTCAGATAGTCGTGATCTGAAATGTCAGCGATGGCATTGACTATGAGTGTTTTGGTAATGTCACGCTGTTTAAGCTCTTGGGTGATGCGTTGTTTGCCCCATTTTTTGATACGGAATTTCCCCCTAGCAAAAGTTTTTGCAAAACGCTCCTCGTTCAAAAAACCATTGGAGATTAAGTGTACTACTATCACGTCTATGACCTCTGGAATCATGTTCATGTGTATTAGTTTTTGGATGACTTCCTTGTGGCAACGCTCCTGATAGGCGCAAAAAGATTCCATTTTTTGCTTTGCCTGATCGACGGTATAGGATTTCTTGGATTGCATATCACAAATTAATGGAACACCTGATTGAACACAGCCAAAGATTTCGGGCTATTAAATCCGTCCAGATGCAGTTCGTAGTATCGTAATAGCATTGTCAAAAAAGACAGTCGCTTTTCCGAATTGAGTTTTATAGAAGTAATTCCTTCAAAATGGGTTGCTAAAAATTGTTTTAACACCAAGGAGTTTTCCCGTGATATACCATATAAAGGATGTTGAAAATTTTCAAATTGTCCTGTTGAAAGATTAAAAACGGAATGTATATCCGTAGAATCATTAGGATAAAACCCAAGGAATTTGGTCAGTTTCAACAAAAACATCAGATGAAAATTTGAATAATCTTGCTGATGGTCCAACCAAAGGAAAGCACTTTCCAAAAAACCAAACAAAGAAGTATTTTCTTCTTCTTCCTTTAGAACCATCGAAAGCACTTCGGCCAAAAACATGACAATAGCGCCTTTAGGTATGTTGGTGTATAAACTCTGATAATTTGTTTTGAGCTTTACCTCCTTAACAAACTGGAGCGAGCGGTTGGCTCTGAAGTTTTCTTCTAATGCCAATAGTGACAAGGGTTGGAAATATGCTGCCTTACTGCTGCCCTTCCCGTTTTTTAATGCTCCTGGCAGCAAATAACTGACAGTTCCGCGTATGTTGGTATAACATTTGACAATCAGATCAGAGTCACGATATTTTATTTTTGAAAGTACTATGGCCTCGGTTTTGATCAACATATCTGGTTTGTGGCTATCGGATAATCAACAGCTTGAGCACTTTGGTCTCAAAACTGTCCAAATCATTGATAAGGATCAGGTAAACCCCGGAAGCCACGATGTTATTGCCCAGATTCTTCCCGTTCCAGATGGCCGTACCGCCGTCGATGGCAAAATTGTAATTTGCTCTCGAAGAACGCAGGTTGATCCGTGACTGTGCTTCGGCCACCAGATTGCCTTCTATGTCCGTAATCTTGATGTTCACATTTTCGGTCAACCCCTTGATCTTGACGCCAGTATTGATATTGTTGAGATCATCAAAACCAAGCAAATTATATTCTGGACGTACCGGGTTTGGATAGGCAAAAGCCTCACTCAAGGTACTGGATGTCTTTGAACCTCCAGAAAAAAAAGAAACCAATCCCCTATTTGTGGCGATAAACACTTTTCCACTATTCGAATCAATAAAAATATCATTAATCTGGTTGGATGGTAATGGCGAATTGTTGGTTGTAAAATGATAGATGGTTTCTCGACCGTCTGATGACAGGTAAAAAACACCAGAATCTGCCGTTCCTACCCATTTGTTGTTTGAGCCATCTACTTTAATGTCGGATATGAACTGTAATGCCAACAGCTCTTTTGGCACGCCCTCCTCCACAATAACAATCTCACTTGCGTGAGGATTGGGGTCGGTAAGGAAGTTCGAAGTGTTATACAAAACTCTCAATCCTCGGTAAGTCCCTATCCAGAGCTGGTTTCTGTGATCCATGGCCAAAGACCGTACGGCAAAACTGGGCATATTGTGCTCTTCGTTGAACATCCTTTTGATACGATTATTGCCCATGGTCTCATTATACGCAATGACACCATTGTTTACGCTTGCAGTCCATTTGGTGCCGTTATTATCAATTACCAATTCGCAAAAACCCATTTCGTTTTGTGTAGGATCCGGAATAATTTCACTAAAACTATAACCTTGCCATTGACCCGTAGAGGGATTGAAAGATTTCAAAGGGCGTTCCACCAAGCTCGTCATTGTCCATAACAATCCGTTCCTGTCAAAAGCCGATGGACCAACACGCAAATCGGTATAGGTAGATCCGGGGAGCACCAAAGATTCTAAACCACTGTTGTTTTGATCGTACAAAAAAGTAGGGACCCCATTTTCCACCTCGAGCAACCCGCTAAAAAAAGAACTGATGAATATCTGTGAAGGGTTTGACGGATTGACGGCAATATCGCACAAGTTTTTGGCTGTCAATACACTATCATAAGCGGTGTTGATCCACTCACTATCAACTAACCTGCTAAACCCATAACTGCGTACCGGATATGGGTTTAAATACAGATCATAATCACCATAGGTTGCCCAAACGGTATTATTGGCCACATGAACTTTAAAAGTGTTGTTTCGCAAAGGGCCGTTGGGTCTTATGACGGTGTATTCTGAAGTGTTTTGAAATCCAGTGGTCAGTACACCAAAACTTGATGTGCCAATATAGATATTGTTGCCCAAAACAGTAGCCGCCGTGAAAGAAGTGTCGTAATCGCCACCAGATATCGCCGTTGCAATACTGTTAAAACTTTCGTCATATACATAAGCACTGTTCTGCGTGGTCACAACAAGATAACCTTCTGAAGCCTTCATATCCAGTGTAGATTGTGGGAAAACAAATAGCTGGTTGAGATTGTCATTTACGATTTCGTATAAAGTCTGTCCCCTCGTAACGTACAATCTTTGGCCAACGCTTTGGATTGCTGTAAGATTTCCGCTGCTGATGGTTTGCCATTGTTGGTAGTCTATGAGGTTGGGGTTGTCTATTGCCGCCTTCTTAATGGCATTGTTTCCCCAACACGCAGCATAAATGTATCCGTTGAAAATGGTGGTCTGGTTTACAACAATCTGCATACCGCCATTGCCAATAAAGTAACTATCTCCAAACTCCAGTCGTTGTAGATCATAGACGGAAATACCGTAATTTGTGGCAATGTACACCATTCCATCATGTTCATTGAAATGGTTGATACGTTTGGAAGTGGGCGGCAAGGTTTCTTTCTCGAGGATATCGACCACACGTAATATCGATCCGTCCGCTTCTGAATAGACTTCCATCAATCCGTTTTGATACCCGATTACCAACCGCCGATAGGCTTCGCTATAATGGATGGTGGTGATATTCTGTCCAGATAGCCCGTCAATGGTGGTAATGGTTTTGATGATATGGGTGGCAGGTTCGTAGCTAAAAACGGCATTTTCTGAAGATGCATAAATTTTGTCCCCTGCCTGAACAACATCGGTTATAAGATAATAAGAAAAATATCCCTCCCAAAGCGACGAATAGTCTTGCGCACTACTGATAAAGGTGAAAAACAAGGCAAGAAAAGTGGTGACTCTTTTTATCATTGCAAACTGCTAATTGGTTCCAAAGATATTTATAAGTAACGAAAAAACTATTTTTATCATATAATCAACCAATAAAAAAGAGACTGTCCAAAAAGTTTATTGGTCCTCGTTAGTCAGGTTGAACTTGCAGAAACCGATATGGATATCATTCGTTTGGTATATTCCGACAGGCTCAATAAGGTACGATGGCCAAACTATTTGGACAGTCTCCTAATAAATCATTCAAGGTGTGATAGCTTAAACCACGCCCTGTGCTAACATGGCATCGGCAACTTTGACGAATCCGGCGATGTTGGCCCCTTTTACATAGTCAACATAACCGTCTTTTTGTTTGCCATAAGCAACACAGGCCTCGTGGATGTTGTTCATGATACCGTGCAACTTTTGATCCACTTCTTCACTTGACCAAGAATATCTCAAGGAGTTTTGGCTCATTTCGAGACCCGAAGTCGCAACACCACCGGCGTTGGATGCCTTGCCTGGAGAGAAAAGTACTTTTGCCTTTTGGAAAACTGCTATGGCCTCGGGAGTTGAAGGCATGTTTGCGCCTTCTGCTACAGCGATTACCTTATTTTTGATCAAAGCATTGGCTTCTTTCTCATTGAGTTCGTTTTGTGTAGCACAAGGCAGTGCGATATCACATTTTACAGACCATGGGCGTTTGCCTTCGTGGAATGTTGCGGATTTATATGTTTTCAAATAATCACTGATCCTGCCGCGTTTTACATTTTTGATTTCCATAATCTTGGCAAGTTTTTTGGCATCAATACCATCTTTATCGTAGATGTAGCCGCTCGAATCGGACATTGTGACCACTTTTGCCCCAAGTTGTATGGCTTTCTGGCAAGCAAATTGTGCCACGTTCCCTGAACCGGAAATGGCAACAGTCATCCCTTCAAAAGAAAGGCCTTTGGTTGCCAGCATATTACTTGCAAAATAGACACAGCCATATCCTGTAGCTTCCGGACGCATCAAAGATCCTCCAAAAGAAAGCCCTTTTCCTGTGAAAACCCCAGTAAATTCATTGCGCAATCTCTTGTACTGGCCAAACATATAACCAACCTCTCTTGCTCCAACACCTATATCGCCAGCAGGAACATCTGTATTGGGGCCAATGTGCCTGAAAAGTTCGTTCATGTACGACTGACAAAAACGCATTACTTCATTATCGCTTTTCCCTTTGGGATCAAAGTCTGCTCCACCTTTGCCACCACCCATGGGCAATGTAGTCAATGAGTTTTTGAAGGTTTGTTCAAAACCCAAAAACTTAAGAATGCTCAAATTTACGGAAGGGTGAAACCTGATACCACCTTTATAAGGACCAATGGCAGAGTTGTACTCTACTCTATACCCCCTGTTTACCTGAACATTGCCCTTGTCATCGACCCAAGGCACCCTGAAAATGATGGTACGTTCTGGTTCTACCATGCGCTCCAAAAGCATTTTCCCTTTGTACTTTGGATTTTCCTCTATAAAAGGAATCACTGTCTCGGCGACCTCATGGACAGCCTGCAAAAATTCAGGTTCGTGCCCATTGGATTTTTTTACATGCTCTAAAAAAGCTTCGATTTGTTTTTTCATATATGAATTGGAAAAAAATTATTAATTTTTATACTGCAAAGATACATTATCTTTAAATTTTACCCATAAATATTTTCAAATCCACACAATGTTTTTATCCCATTGTAGATTTATCAACAAAAAGAAAACAAATCATTTATTTCGTCCTGAAAAAGGTTTAATTTGGTAGTTATCCGAGTTTTCATATATTTGTTGGAATAATGCCTCGATTAAACTTTAACTTATGGCGCTAAATTTAAAACAGTTGACACTTGCAATGCTATTAGTATTTAGTGTAAAAAGTGTATTTGCTCAACTAGGTTTTTCACATGAAATTGGGGTAATTGCCGGTCCAGTTGCATTTCAATCGGATTTTGGAGTCCGACACGATTTTGAGACCAATGCCGGAAATACGGGCATAGGTATCGGGATTGTGCACTATATCAACTTTTCCTACAGAGCCGACTGTAATTGCTATTCTACAGATACTTATTTTAATGACCACTTTAAGTTGCGGAGTGAAATTTCATGGAACAAAACCAAACTGAACCATTTCGGCAGGTGGGCTGAAGACCCACGCCCACAATACGAACCGCTCCGACGTCACTCTGGAGAGGCAAACAACTTTGACATCGGCATGCAATTGGAATTTTTCCCTTGGAGCATCCGAGATTTTTCTGCCACGATCAACTCGTTCGGGCCTTTCATTAGTTTGGGTGTCCACTTCACCTCATACAATCCAGATGCGAGCACAACCTATGGCGATGGCAATGTAAACAATCCCAACAACTTTTTCGCGCCCTGGGATCCGGGTTCTATAGATCCAAGCAATGGCACAACTTGGTCTGTCGTGGGGAGTATCGGTACGCGCTACAAATTGACACTCCTTTCCGATTTGATGCTCGATTTGAGATGGCAATATTTTGGCAAAGACTGGATTGATGGACTTAACCACCAATTGCCGTCCAACAAGGCCAACGATTGGTTGGTATGGTTAAACTTTGGGTATATTTACTATCTGGATTGATGTGGCAATACCTTAAGGGATTGTCGGGCGTAGATCGTGAAGAAACAAGCAAGGTTCATTTTAGTCCCAAGCTGTATATGGGTGTTTTGCTAGATTTGAATTGTAATATTTAACATCACCGGTTACTTCTGCACCGAGCCAATCGGGTTTTTGGAATATTTCATCACTCTTTGCAAGCTCAACTTCTGCAATCACCAGACCTTGGTTCTCGCCATGAAATTCATCTACCTCAAACAGATGCCCGCCGATTTGCACTTCATACCGGGTTTTATGAATTGCACCCTTTTCACAAAGTGCCAATAGTTCTTTAGCTTCTCTTTTTGGTATTTCCTTTTCCCACTCAAAGCGTGTTGTACCGTCATCAGAGGTTTTTCCTTTGATGGTCAAAAAACCCTTATCTCCCTTAATCCTGACCCGGACAGTGCGTTCTATATCAAAAATTAAAAAACCTTGCACAATTTCGGTCTGTACGATGGCCTCGTCCTTAAAGGCTTGTGACGTCACTAAAAATTTGCGTTCTATTTCTATCAAAACCCAAAAAATTAAAATTCCAAATTCAAGATAAGATTTAAAAATCATTCCATCAAAAATAGCATAATTTTGTATGGTGCATCCTGAAATTCACATACGAAAAATCATCCATATTGATATGGACGCTTTCTTTGCCTCCGTTGAGCAAATGGACCACCCCGAACTCAAGGGAAAGCCCGTTGCTGTAGGCGGCAACGAAAAGCGGGGCGTGGTAAGTGCCGCCAGTTACGAAGCACGGAAATTTGGGGTGCGAAGTGCCATGAGCGGCATACAGGCAAAACGCAACTGCCCAGACTTGATTTTTGTAAGGCCGCGTTTTGACAGATATCAGGAAATTTCAATGAAAATACGGAGAATTTTTCTTGATTATACCAATTTGGTTGAGCCTCTATCTTTGGACGAAGCCTATCTGGACGTTACCGAAAACAAAAAAGGCAACCCCAGTGCCACACTAATTGCCAGAGAGATACGAGAACGTATTTTTAAGGAAATTGGGCTTACGGCTTCGGCGGGTATCTCTATCAATAAATTTGTGGCCAAAGTGGCGAGCGACTACAATAAACCCAATGGACAAAAAACAGTCGCACCAGAAGAGGTGCTTGATTTTTTGGAGCAACTCGACATTCGAAAATTTTATGGCATTGGGAAAGTTACAGGCGAAAAAATGTACCAGCTCGGTATCTTTACCGGAAAGGATTTGAAGTCAAAATCTATCGAATACCTCAACGAGCAGTTTGGCAAGTCGGGGCGACATTATTATCAGGTGGTTCGCGGCATACACAACGGCGAAGTTAAGCCGAGCCGCACCAGAAAATCTTTGGCGGCAGAAAGAACGTTCAATGAAAACCTTTCGAGCGAAATCTTTATGATCAAAAAACTGGAAAAAATCGCCATTGAGGTTGCCAAGCGGATGGAAAACGGCAAGGTTGCCGGAAAAACGGTCACATTAAAAATCAAGTATAGCGATTTTACTTTGCAAACCCGGAGCAAGACCTTGCGGTATTTTGTCAGTGACAAAAACATTATTCTCGAGACCGCCAAAGATCTGTTATATCAAGAAAAACTCAACAACTCGGTGCGATTGCTCGGTATCTCTATATCCAATTTAAATACCGAAACGCCAAAAAAATCTGGGTCTGAAACAAAGGAAAATACTGTAAGTGTACAGTTGAAGTTTGAGTTTTGAGTTTTTTTATGGTTGTTCTGGCAATTGTCAAAAATACCTCTCGCCTTCTGTACAAAAATCACCTAAAAGCTGCAGCTTGTAATCTCCGTGACACGCAACGTGTTGACCATCCCTTTGTCCTGTATGGGCATGGCCGCAAGGCTTACCAACATATCGCCTACTTCCAGATAGCCCTTTTTGCAGGCGATGGCGTTCACGTCCTCAATGGTTTCATCTGTACTCACAAACTTGTCGTAGTAAAATGCCTTAACGCCCCAAAGCAAGTTGAGCTGTGTCAAAATGCGCTTGTTAGATGTAAAAACCAATATGTGTGCGCTCGGCCTCCAGGCAGAAATCTGGAACGCGGTATAGCCACTGTTTGTTAGAGTAGATATGGCACTTGCATTAATTTCATTGGCCATCAGTGCGGCATGGTAACATATCGATTTTGTGATATAGCGCTTGGTTTTTATATGTGGCGGAATCTGTGGCACCTTGATCAGTGGTGAGTCTTCAACACTTTTTACAATATTGGCCATTTGCCGGATGACCTGTACCGGATATTGCCCAACCGAGGTTTCTCCCGAAAGCATCACAGCATCAGCGCCGTCCATTACCGAATTGGCCACATCGTTTACTTCGGCACGGGTAGGCGTAAGGCTGGTAATCATGGTTTCCATCATCTGTGTGGCAATGATGACGGGGATTCTGGCGCGCTTTGCCCGTAGTACCAACTGTTTTTGTATCAGCGGCACTTCTTCTGCCGGAATTTCCACGCCCAAATCGCCTCGCGCTACCATCAAACCATCGCAATAGGCGACTATTTTGTCGATGTTTTCTACAGCTTCGGGTTTTTCTATTTTTGCTATGATAGGGATTTTTTGGTCACTGTGCTGTTTTATGAGTTCTTCGAGTTGTATCAGGTCTTCTGGGTTGCGCACAAAAGATAGTGCCATCCAATCAACTTTCATCTTTATGGCAAAAAGGGCGTCTTCTATGTCCTTTTCTGTCAGTGCGGGCTGCGAAATATTGGTATTGGGAAGATTGACCCCTTTTTTGGATTTTAGGGGACCGCCTTGGATAACTTTAGCCTTGACTTCAGATTTTTTGTCGGTCGAAATTACCTCAAAGATCAATTTTCCGTCATCCAAAAGGATTTTTTCGCCCGGCTTGGCATCTTGGGGAAAATTGTCATAGGTCATATATACACGATGCCTGTCTCCTTCAAATTTTTTCCCTGTGGCAAAAACAATCTCGTCGCCTTCATGCACCACAATCTCGCCTTTCATGACACCAACGCGCAATTTTGGCCCTTGTAAATCGGCAAGGACGGCCACGTTGTATCCAAACTCTTCGTTGAGTTCCCTGATCGTGTTGATGCGCTCTTCCACATCGGCATAATCAGCATGTGAAAAATTCACCCTAAACACATCAACACCTTCATCCATCATGGCCTTTAAGACCTCCTTGGTGCTTGTCGCAGGCCCCAGTGTGGCTACGATCTTGGTTTTTTTTCGCTTTTGCATGTTTCTTAAAAAATTAAATTGTTTTTTGTTTTTATTCTCTCCGGTTCGATTACATAGCTGGCAACAATCTGGGGGATAGCATTCAACTCGCCAACAAGGTCGTCACCATCTATTGATGCATCGTCAGAAGTAACTTTAATGAAATAATCCACTTTCTTGAACTCTGGCAGCAAATAGTAGGTTTTCAAAATATTGGTCGCTCCCTGCTGGAACAATGTACCGGAACTTTGCAAACTGGCCTCTTCCTTTTTGCAGACATTGGCAATCAGGTTCCATACATCTTGCCGTTCGGTGTCTTCCCACTGGTAAATGGCAAAACTGGCGTCCAGATAATTGTAGTCCAAATCTTGGCGAAGCCTGCTTAGGCTGATACCCAAATACTTGTTGAGCATATAGGCCAGACGATAATCTTCCAATCTGCTGTGGATGGCGATCAAGATAAACGACGGGTCATAAAAATCGTCTAGAAGCAATTGGTGCTTTGCCATAATATGATCGTTGCGAGCGGTAAATATAGTATTTTATATCCATAGCCGTATGGCGTATTTGCTATTCTTGATGCGGAAAATACACGAAAACGTTATAGTATGTGTTCGAGATAAAGTTATGGTGTTCGGGGTTCAATTTAAAACACTTCACAACAGCTTAAGGAAGCTGCCAAAATAACTTAACAACTTATAGCCCCAATAACCAATTATTAATCAGAACGATTTTGAAATTTTGTTTTGAAAAACAAAAAATGCACGCTTGGAAGCTTTTTCTTCGGCTTTCTTCTTGGAGGTGGCGCGGGCTTTAGCGACCACTTTATTGTCTATGGATAGTTTTACACCAAAATGTTTGATGTCGTCATTACCGGTATCTTCATACACGTCGTAATCAAAGGTCTTTTTTTCTTTTTGGCACCATTCGATCAAAAGACTCTTATAGCTGATGACTTTTCCCTCTAGGGTTTCAATGTCCACATGCGCATCGATAACCCTTTTGTATATAAACTTTTCACAATATTTATAGCCTCTGTCCAAAAAAATGGCTCCTACCAAAGCTTCAAAAAGATTGCCGTGTACATTGACCCCAAAATTGTTCTTCGGGATTTTTGTTTCAACAAAATTGATAAGATTAAGCTCTTTACCAATCTCGTTGAGGTGCTCGCGACTGACAATTTTTGACCGCATTCTGGTCAGATAGCCTTCATCGCCTTCTGGAACTTCGCTATATAGGTAGGATCCCACTACGGCGCCCAGCATGGCATCGCCCACAAACTCAAGGCGCTCGTAATTAACGGCTGTGCCGTTTTTATCCTTAATGTTCATGGATCTATGGGTAAAAGCCTTTATGTACAATTCCTTGTTTTTTGGCTTGAAACCCATGATTTTTTCGAGCTGTAAAAAAAAAATCCCGTCGTCTTTAGAGCGGGAATTTAATATTTTACGAATGTAGTTCATTCGATGTTCAGTCTAATTTTTTAAAGAGCACACATGCATTGTGGCCACCAAAACCAAAGGTGTTGCTCATGGCCACTTTGATGTCTCTCTTTTGTGCTTTGTTGAGCGTGAGGTTGAGTGCCGGATCGATGTTTTCATCCACCACACTGTGGTTTATGGTCGGTGGCACGATACCGTGTTCTATTGCAAGAATGGAAGAAATGGCCTCAATAGCTCCTGCAGCACCCAAAAGGTGTCCGGTCATGGATTTTGTGGAATTGATATTGATGTGCTTTGCATGCTCTCCAAACACTTCGGTAATGGCTTTTAATTCGGCCACATCGCCCAGTGGTGTGGAGGTTCCGTGCGTGTTAATATGGTCCACGTCTTCGGGCTGCATCCCAGCATTTTCCAAACAATTGCGCATCACCGCAATTACCCCTATCCCATCGGGATGTGGTGCGGTCATGTGATAGGCATCAGAGGACAGGCCACCACCCACCAGCTCGGCGTAAATCTTGGCCCCGCGTGCTTTGGCATGCTCGTATTCTTCCAGGATAATGGCGCCTGCACCTTCACCCAAAACAAAACCATCTCTGGTTGCATCAAACGGGCGAGAGGCCGTTTCGGGGCTTTCATTTCTGGTAGAAAGCGCATGCATGGCATTAAAGCCACCCATGCCAGCAATGGTTACCGCTGCCTCGCTTCCTCCGGTCACTATTACGTCACAATATCCCAAGCGGATATAGTTTAATGCGTCTATCATAGCATTGGCAGAAGAGGCACATGCCGATACGGTCGTGTAATTTGGCCCCATAAAACCATGTTTTATGGATATGTTGCCAGGCGCAATGTCGGCAATCATCTTGGGGATAAAAAATGGGTTGAAACGAGGCGATCCATCGCCCTTGGCATAGTTTAGTACTTCTTCCTGAAAGGTTTCGAGCCCTCCAATGCCGGCGCCCCATATGACCCCCACACGGAGTTTGTCAACAACATCGAGATTGAGCTTTGCATCTGCTATGGCTTCATCAGAAGCCACAATGGCATACTGTGTAAACTTATCCATCCTACTGGCCAATTTACGGTCAATAAAGTCCGTAGCCACAAAGTTCTTGACCTCGCATGCAAACTTGGTCTTGAACTTTTCAGTATCAAAATAAGTTATAGGAGCCGCCCCGCTTTTGCCTTTTATAAGGGCTTCCCAATACGCATCTTTAGTATTGCCTATGGGCGTGAGCGCTCCTAAACCAGTAACAACAACTCGCTTCAATTCCATAAAGTGTGGTTGCTTATTTTGCTGCCTCTATATAAGAAATAGCTTGGCCAACGGTTGAAATGTTTTCCGCTTGGTCATCTGGGATTTGGATATCAAATTCCTTTTCAAATTCCATGATAAGCTCTACAGTATCCAAAGAATCTGCGCCCAAATCATTGGTGAAACTTGCTTCTGTTACGACTTCGTTTTCGTCAACACCTAATTTATCAACGATAATCGCTTTTACTCTTGATGCAATGTCTGACATAATTTTTAATTTTAAGTTTTAAGTTAGAAATGGCAAAAATAAAAAACTTTATTTTAAAACACATTTTTATTTTAAATGTGTCCCCAATTTAAGGAAAATAGATTGAAGTATTTCATTTTGCCCATCAATTTGTTAATAATTATTCTTTTTTTTGTGTTTGGAATTAATGAACTGCCTGTCTGCCCATGAAACGTATTGTTGTTTTTGCTTCCGGAAACGGATCCAATGCTGAAAATTTAATTAAGTTTTTTCACGGCAGAGAAACTGGTTCGGTAATCCTTGTGCTGTCTAACAATCCTCGTGCCAAAGTTTTGGAACGGTGCAATGCGCTGAAAATTAGCGCATTTTCATTCAACAGAACGGCCTTTTTGGACAATGGCGACGTACTGAACCTGTTGAAAGTATCGCGACCTGACCTGATTGTCCTGGCCGGGTTTTTATGGAAATTTCCCGAGCGCATCCTTAATGCATTTCCAAACAAGGTCATCAATATTCACCCGGCATTGCTTCCAAAATATGGCGGAAAAGGCATGTATGGCATGTACGTGCATGAAGCGGTAGTAAAAAACAAAGAGACGGAAACGGGTATTACCATACACTATGTGAACGAGCATTATGATCAAGGCACCATTATATTTCAGGCAAAATGTGAAGTATTACCGGAAGATTCCGCAGAAGATGTGGCATCAAAGATACATGCTTTGGAAATGGAGCATTTTCCGAAAGTCGTTGAATCTATGCTGATGACAAATGGCTAAAAAGATCAATAAATTTTACACCGTCTGGAAAGGCCATCATACAGGGGTTTTTGATTCGTGGGACGATTGCAAAGCCCAAATAACAAACTTTAAAGGAGCAATTTATAAATCCTTTGAAACGTTTGAAGAAGCAAAACGGGCTTTTAAAAGCAATTACAAGGACTACCTTGGCAAGACAAAAAAAACAAAAAACCAATTGCCGGAACCACAGCTCAAAAAAATTGGACAGCCCAACTACCATTCAATTTCCGTGGATGCTGCATCGAGCGGTAACCCGGGTAAAATGGAATACCGCGGCGTCGATACCAAATCAAAGCAACAGATTTTTATCCAAGGCCCTTTTGAAGAAGGCACCAATAATATAGGAGAGTTTCTGGCCGTTGTCCACGCCCTGGCCTTACTCAAAAAAAACAACTCCGATAAAATCGTATATACCGATTCCAAAACAGCAATGAGTTGGGTAAAAAAGAAAGCCTGCAACACAAAATTAGAACGTAATCCAAAAAACGAAAAACTGTTTGACCTGGTGGATCGGGCTGTCAATTGGTTGAAAACAAACACTTACACAACCGCTATTGTAAAATGGGAAACCAAGGCTTGGGGTGAAATACCGGCTGATTTTGGAAGAAAATAATTCGTTATTTAGGCCTTAAAAGCTTTATATTTGCACCAACTTTTTCAAATCTCGGTATGAGCAAACTGGTTATCGTTGGTACTGTGGCATTTGACGCCATAGAAACCCCTTTCGGAAAAACCGACAAAATTCTTGGCGGTGCTGCTACTTTCATAGGTTTGGCCGCATCACAATTTAATGTTGACGCCGCCATCGTTTCGGTGGTTGGAGGCGATTTTCCAAAAAAACATTTGGACTTACTCTCTGGCAAGGACATTGACATTTCTGGTATAGATATCGTTAAAGAAGGCAAAACATTCTTTTGGAGCGGCAAGTACCACAACGATATGAATACCCGCGATACATTAATAACAGAACTCAATGTTTTGGCTGATTTCAACCCTGTGGTACCGCACAATTACAGAGATGCAGAGGTGGTCATGCTCGGCAATTTGCATCCCTCGATCCAGATAGGTGTTCTGGACCAAATGACCGAAAAACCAAAATTGGTGGTGCTTGACACGATGAATTTTTGGATGGACTGCGCTTTGGAGGAGTTAAAAACCGTCATGAAACGGGTTGACGTCATCACTATTAATGACGAAGAGGCAAGACAACTTACGGGCGAATATTCTTTGGTGGTAGCAGCGCGAAAGATTCAGGGAATGGGTCCAAAATATGTAGTGATCAAAAAAGGCGAACATGGTGCTTTGCTGTTTCATGAAGATAATGCCTTTTATGCCCCTGCGCTTCCACTCGAAGAAGTCTTTGACCCTACCGGTGCCGGAGATACATTCGCAGGTGGTTTTACAGGATATTTGGCCAATACCGAAGATTTTACTTTTGAAAACCTGAAGAATGCGGTCATTTACGGATCAACGATGGCTTCGTTTTGCGTCGAAAAATTTGGCACCGATCGCATGGAAACATTAGACCATAAAGAAGTGCACCAAAGATTGCGTTTGTTCAAACAGCTCACTCAATTTGAAATAAAACTGACATAAACCCAACGCGCTCCAATACGAGCGCGTTTTTTGTTGAACAAAATAACACCTATACGATAATGAGCGACACGATAAAGCACGAATGCGGCATTGCACTCATCAGGCTTTTGAAACCCCTTGAGTTTTACAAGGAAAAATACGGCACTGCTTTTTATGGGGTCAACAAGATGTACCTCATGATGGAAAAACAGCATAATCGCGGGCAGGATGGAGCCGGCTTTGCTAGTATAAAACTGGACACAAGCCCTGGAGAACGCTACATCAGTAGGGTGCGATCCATTGCACAACAACCAATACAAGATATTTTTTCGCAAATCAACGAACGGATCAACAAAGAATTTCAAGAACATCCGGAATATGCCGAAAACGTTGCGCTCCAAAAAAAACACATCCCATATATAGGTGAGCTTCTGCTTGGCCATGTGCGCTACGGTACATTTGGCAAAAACAACGTGGAAAATGTCCATCCGTTCTTGAGGCAAAACAACTGGATGCACCGTAACCTTATTGTTGCCGGAAATTTTAACATGACCAATGTTACCCAACTTTTTGACGGTCTGGTCGAACTTGGACAGCATCCAAAAGAAAAAGCAGATACCGTGACCATTATGGAAAAAATAGGTCATTTTCTTGACGATGCAGTAGCCAAAAAATACAAGCAATTAAAAAACGAAGGCTACAGCAAACACGAATGTTCACCACTTATTGCCGAACGCCTCAACATTGCCAAAATCCTCAAAAAAGCCTCTAAAAACTGGGACGGCGGCTATGCCATGGCAGGATTGTTGGGCCATGGCGATTCGTTTGTGCTACGTGATCCAGCGGGAATACGTCCGGCCTATTACTACATGGACGACGAAATAGTAGTTGTAGCTTCTGAACGGCCCGTGATACAGACGGTTTTCAATGTTGCATTTGAGGATGTAAAGGAGTTGGATCCCGGCCACGCCATTATCACCAAAAAATCCGGAGACACTTCCATAAAAAAAATAATCAAGCCTTTAGAGCGCAAAGCTTGCTCTTTTGAACGCATCTATTTTTCAAGGGGAAGTGATGCCGAAATCTACCAAGAAAGAAAAAAACTCGGTAGGCTACTGATGCCACAAGTTATTGAAGCTATAGACGACGACACCAAAAACACTGTTTTTTCATACATCCCCAACACGGCAGAAACCTCTTTTTTCGGGATGATAGAAACCGTGGAAGACCATCTCAACCGAAAGAAAACCACTGCAATCCTCGAAGGCATGGGCGGTCTTTCGGCAGAAAAGGTTACCCAAATCCTTTCCGAACGCCCAAGGATTGAAAAAATAGCCATTAAAGATGTTAAGTTGCGCACCTTTATCACGGAAGACAACAACAGAGATGACCTCGTTACGCATGTTTATGACGTGACCTATGGAGTCATAAAACCAACGGACAATCTGGTTATCATCGACGATAGTATCGTTCGTGGCACAACGCTCAAAAAGAGTATCATCAAGATGATGGACCGGTTGAAGCCCAAAAAAATTATCGTTGTGTCGTCAGCGCCACAAATACGGTATCCGGATTGCTACGGTATTGATATGGCGCGACTCGAAACCCTGATAGCCTTCAGGGCGATGTTGGAACTGCTCCGTGAGCGCAACAAATACCATTTGATCGAAGAAACCTACAACAAATGCAAATTGCAAACTGAATTAGAGGACAAGGATGTAAAAAACTTTGTCAAAGACCTCTATGACATGTTTACCGATCAAGAAATTTCAGCAAAAATTTCAGAATTGATATCCGATAAAACAGTTGGTGCAAAAGTGGTCACCATTTTTCAATCGGTTGAAAACCTTCACCAAGCATGTCCCAACAATCTTGGCGACTGGTATTTTACGGGTAACTACCCAACTGTGGGCGGCAACAGAGTTGTCAATAAAGCGTTTATCAATTTTTACGAAGGCAACCCCGAAAGGGCTTATTAACCAAATACTTAATTAGAGATTCCCGTCCGTCGAAATGCATTAATTGATCATTTAATCCAAAAAAATGGCATTTCATCGGATATATATGCATTTCAACTAAAATCTACATCTTTTTAATTTTTAAAAATATACTTTAGTATCACCATAACATAAGTAGGTTAAGTTCATGGTAGATTTGGGGCAAAAAAGGCAGCTGTACCAGCTGCCTTTTTTATTTACTTCGGTTAATGCTCCGCCATCGCCACACCCACCCAATCCAAACGCTCAAAGTGTATTTCATCGTTAAAAAATCATGCGACAATCTTTTAAACTAAAATGTAGGTCGTTTGTCTAAAAAATTCATTTTACTTTGAGATATCGCCATACATTTGCTACATCCATAACATAAGTAGGTTAAGTTTATGGTAGATTTGGGGCAAAAGAGGTGGACGATAGTCCGCCTCTTTTCATTTTAAATTAAGCCCAAAATTGTAAAAATAAAAAGAGGCTGTCTCAAAACTTTGTCTTTGTCATGTTGAACCATATCTCCCTGAACATGTTTCAGGACAGATTCAACTTCTTATAATCAATTAGCAAATTATATAAGACCCTGATCCCGATAGCTATCGGTACGGGATGACAAATATTAACGTTTTGGAACAGCCTCCTTTTGTTCTCTGGAATCTGATTATTTAGCTACTGCGTAACGCCTTTCGACTTCGTTCCAGTTGATGATACTGAAAAAAGCTTCGATATAATCCGGACGCCTGTTCTGATATTTTAGGTAGTAGGCATGTTCCCAAACATCAAGTCCCAAAATCGGAGTACCGCCGCAACCTGTGTTGGGCATCAATGGATTGTCCTGATTGGGTGTTGAGCAAATCTCAACTTTGCCGCCCTTGTGGACACACAGCCAAGCCCATCCTGAACCAAAACGCGTTGCTGCTGCTTTGCTAAATTCAGCCTTAAAAGCATCAAAAGATTTGTATTGGTTTTCGATGGCGTCTTTCAGTTCGCCGGAAAGCCGCCCTTTGCCTTCAGGGTTGATAACATCCCAAAATAGCGCATGGTTATAAAATCCGCCACCGTTGTTCCTCACGGCCGCGTTGCCCATATCGAGGTTGATGAGTATGTTTTCAATGGTCTTTCCGGCCAAGTCAGTACCCTCAATTGCATTATTGAGGTTTGTGGTGTAGCCTTGGTGGTGCTTAGAATGGTGAATTTCCATGGTTTTCGCATCAATATAAGGCTCCAATGCATCGTATGCATATTTCAGTTTTGGTAATTCAAAAGACATAATCTTTGTATTTATATTTGGTTAACATATATTTTCTTCAAATTTACGCATAAAACCATTGGCATAAAAATAGAAGCCGATACTGTCGGGTTTCTTATATAAAATTTAACATTTAAAGATATGGCGCCCACACTTTTTTGACACAAATATTTGCTTCAGCAGGGCTAATGTCCCTATATTGTACAAAATTGAAATGCGATGAACAGCAAATGTGCCTTTACCATATATAATGCATCGGCAGGAAGCGGGAAAACGTATACCTTGGTAAAAGAGTACCTCAAGATTCTATTGAGGGCAAGATCACCCATTGCTTTTCGGTCTATCCTATCTCTTACCTTTACCAATAAGGCCGTTTCCGAAATGAAAGAGCGCATTGTCAAGACCCTACAGGTATTTTCCGATGAAAAAATCATCACGAAAAACGACCCGATGTTTGTTGGGCTTTGCGAAACTCTTGGAATGGAGCCTGTACAACTTCATGAAAAATCCAAGAAGGTTTTGGAAGCCATAGTGCATAACTATGCGGCTTTTGACATAGCTACCATCGACAAATTCAACCACCAACTAATACGCACTTTTGCCCACGACCTTAAGTTACCTGTTAACTTTGAGGTGACGCTCAACACAAAGGATTTACTTGACAGAGCCGTTGAGAATCTTATAGAAAAAGTAGGTTCCGATGAGGTGCTGACCAACTTCATGGTGGACTTTGCCATTTCGAAAGCCGATGAAGACAAGAGCTGGGACGTGTCGCGGGATTTGAAAAACATTTCGGAATTGCTCACCAAAGAAAATGACATTCCTTATATTAATGATTTAAAAGACAAAACACTTGCAGACTTTAAGCAATTGAAAGATACATTGGCAAAAACGATTAGCAGAAGTGAAGCAAAAATTATATCGGAAGCCAATAGTGCCATGGAGCTTATTGGCAGCAATGGGCTCGAAAATTCAGATTTTATCCGAAAAACGCTCCCCAACCATTTTATCAAGGCTTCCAAATTGGATTTTACCAGACTCTACGATAACAACCTCCAAACAAACCTTGAAGAGCGCTCAAATATTTATAAGATAAAAACAGATCCCGCAAAGGCTGTCATTATTGACCGCATACTGCCCACATTGGAAGCGCACTATCTGGATATCAAAAAAACAGTACATAAATGCCTGATGCTCCGTAATGCGCACCTGAACATCACACCGCTTTCGGTGCTGAACGCCATCAACAACTCGCTGAAAGACATTAAGGAAGACGAGGGCCTGCTGATGATAACGGAATTTAATTCCATCATTGGCAACGAAATCAAGGATCAGCCCGCTCCTTATATATATGAACGTATCGGCGAAAAGTTCAGGCATTTTTTTATTGATGAATTTCAAGACACCTCGCAATTGCAATGGGATAACCTGACGCCAATGGTATTCAATGCCATTTCGAGTGAAAACATGCGGGGAGAGAGAGGCACGGCAATGATTGTTGGCGATGCCAAACAATCCATCTATCGCTGGCGTGGTGGTAAGGCCGAACTGTTCATGGATCTGTGTTCAAAACAATCAAAGGTATTCAGTGATGTATGCGTTGAGAACCTTCCGGACAACTACCGTAGTGCAAAGCAAATCGTGGAATTAAACAATTCGTTCTTTAAATACTTGTCAGAATTCGTGTTTTCTGACGAAAAGCACAAAGCTATTTATCAAAATTGTTCACAAAACTATACTATAGAGGAAGGTGGTTATGTGGAATTTTGCTTTTTGGACACAAAAAATTTGGCAGAAGACGAAAGTAAGGACTTGATAAACTGCACACGTGTCCATGAAACCATAGAAAAAGCCAAGTCCAACGGTTTTGATTATGGAGATATGTGCATCATCACCCGCGAAAGAAAAGAAGGTAGTGCCATTGCAGAATATTTGAGCAACGAGAATATCCTGGTAATATCTTCGGATTCACTGTTAATAAAAAATGCTCCCGAAACAACATTCGTCATTGCTATGTTTGGCCTTGCATTACAGCCAAAAAATGATTCATTAAAGTTTGAGGCTTTGAGTTATTTGGCCAACAACAAATTGCATCTGGATGACCACCATGCATTTTACAGCCCATTGATCCATTTGGAGGCTTCTGAAATGTTTAGGAACCTCCCCCAGTTTGATTTTGATTTCAATGCTTTTGTACAAACGCCACTTTATGATGCAGCAGAAATGTTGGTCAGGGATTTCGGGTTGAACACAACCCCAAATGCCCATCTCCAATATCTTATGGATGAAATATTGGATTTTTCCATTCAAAACAGATCTGGTTTTTCTGGGTTTGTATCACATTGGGAACAGAAAAAGGAGCAATTGAGCATTGTGTCACCCCAAGGTACCAACGCAATTCAGATCATGACCATCCATAAATCAAAAGGATTGGAGTTTCCTGTTGTGATTTTTCCATATGCCAACCGGCCCATCCGCCAAGATAAATCCCAAAAAGCATGGTTCCCTGTGGAGCAAGAGCAGTTCAATGGGTTTTCACATCTGTTCATAAACATGAACGCTGATGTTGGCAAAGAAGGCGAGGTTGGTGCATTAATGTACAAAAACCACCGTTCTGAACTAGAGCTGGACAACATCAACCTACTTTACGTTGTGATGACCCGCGCATCGGAACAACTCTATATTATTAGTGAACTGGATTTGGACAATACAGGCAATGAGCGAGAATCCAATTATTCTGGGCTGTTCATCAAATACCTTAAGGAATTGCGCCTTTGGGAAAAGACCCAAAATGTTTATACATTCGGGAACCCAAGCAGACGGGCAGGGACCAAAAAAGAAAAATCGGACATCATTCAAGCCGGGTTCATTTCAACAAAAAAAGAAGACCACAACATAAAGCTAATGGCTCTTTCCGGAATTTTGTGGGAAACATCCCAAAAAGAAGCCCAAGAAAAAGGGAACTTGCTCCATTTGGTTATGTCCAAAATCCAGACCAATGAAGACATCGTACCCGTGCTGTCAGCCATGTTGCGATCCGGAGAAGTCACGGCCGAACAGTTCCAGTATTTGACCGAAGCCACCTCAAGGATTGTTAACCACCATAAGTTATCACCATATTATACTGCCAATAATAACTGGAGCATCCATAATGAAAGGGACATTATATCTGGCAATGGCACCATCCATCGTCCTGACCGTATCATGTTCAATAACCGTAGAGAAGCCATCCTGCTGGATTATAAGACTGGTGCCGAAAAATCCCTTCATGCCGAACAACTCACCATATATAAGTCCCTTCTGGAAGATATGGGGTTTTCGGTCATCAAGCAAATATTGGTATATATCAATGATGGCATTACGATAAAAGAATTTTAACTTTGCAACCAAACTTTGTAAACCATGTACGGCAAAATCCAACAACATCTGCAAAAAGAACTTAAAAACATCAAGGCCGAAGGCCTGTTCAAAGAAGAACGGATCATTACTTCCCCACAAGGGGCAGAAATTACATTGGACACGGGGCAGACGGTCATTAACTTCTGTGCCAACAACTACCTTGGGCTATCTTCGCATCCCGAAGTGATAAAAGCTGCCAAAAAAGCATTGGACACACATGGATTTGGCATGTCGTCTGTACGGTTTATTTGTGGCACGCAAGACATACACAAAACCCTCGAAAAGAAAATCGCAGAATTTTATGGTACCGAGGACACCATACTCTACGCTGCGGCATTTGATGCCAATGGCGGTGTGTTTGAACCTTTGCTTGGCGAAGAAGACGCCATCATTTCCGACTCGCTCAACCACGCCTCCATCATAGATGGAGTGCGCCTGTGCAAGGCCGCAAGATATCGCTATCAAAACGGCAATATGAAAGACCTGGAACAACAGCTCATCGCAGCAGACGACCGAGGTTCTCGCTTTAAACTCATTGTAACCGACGGTGTTTTTTCTATGGATGGCGTTTTGGCCCCTTTGGATGAAATCTGTGATTTGGCCGATAAATATGATGCAATGGTAATGGTCGATGAATGCCATGCCGCAGGATTTATTGGCGACACCGGCAAGGGAACTTTAGAAAAGAAAGGCGTTCTTGGCAGGATAGACATCATTACTGGGACTTTGGGGAAAGCGCTTGGCGGTGCTATGGGAGGCTATACCACTGGCAAAAAGGAAATTATCGAAATGCTGCGCCAACGTTCAAGACCCTATTTGTTTTCAAATTCTTTGGCACCATCTATTGTTGGAGCATCCATCAAAGTCTTCGAATTGCTTTCCGAAGACCTATCATTGCGCAACACCCTCGAAGAAAACACCAAATATTTCAAAGCCGGAATGAAAAAAGCCGGATTTGACATAATTGACGGTGACTCAGCGATTGTCCCCGTAATGCTCTACGACGCAAGACTTTCTCAAACCATGTCGAATTTTCTACTCAATGAAGGGATTTATGTGATTGGGTTCTTTTATCCTGTTGTGCCAAAAGACAGAGCGCGTATTCGTGTTCAAATCTCTGCCGCACACACTAAAGAACACCTGGATAAGGCCATTGCAGCCTTTATTAAAGTAGGAAATATGCTGGAAGTTATTTAAAATCTATCCAAAAATTCATCTTTTGGGGCAGATATATCAATATTTTTATATATTTGTCTTTGTTAATATAATTTAACGGCTTACTTTTGCTAACAATTAACACTTAAAATTAAATTAATAGAATATGAAAAATCTTAGCAGATTATTTATTGCAACGTTGTTTCTATTGGGCTTCAGCAACGCAAATGCACAAGATGAAAACAATCCTTGGGCTATAGGAGCTGGCATTAACGCTGTCGATTTCTACCCCGTTGGCGAAGCTGCGCCACTTGGCGAATATTTTGATGAGTACTTTAACGCAACTGACCATTACAATATTCTCCCTTCGTTATCGTCAATTTCAGTAGGAAGGTACTTGGGAGAGGGATTCTCTTTTGTAGCTGCCGGTAGCATTAACAGAATTGACAAAATTGGTGATTCATCCGCTAGTGATTTATCATATTATGCGCTAGACGGAACCGTAAAATATTCTTTTGGGAAAATTTTGAACTCAAAAATTATCGATCCTTACCTAGGAGTAGGTGGTGGTTACACTTGGGTTGATGAAATAGGAGCTGGAACCCTTAATGGAACTCTAGGTTTGAACTTCTGGTTTACAGAAAACATCGGCTTCACTTTCCAATCTGCTTACAAACATGCGTTTGAAGATTATTTAGCAAAACATTTCCAACATACAGCTGGCTTAACCATTAAGTTTGGCGGTAAAGATACTGATGGTGATGGTGTTTACGATAGAGACGATGCTTGTCCAGAAGTTTTTGGTTTGGCACAGTTCAACGGATGTCCTGATTCTGACGGCGACGGTATAGAAGACGCTAAAGATGAGTGTCCAGATCAAGCTGGATTGGCTGAATTCAACGGATGCCCTGATTCTGACGGTGACGGTGTGCCTGACAACAAAGATGCTTGTCCTACAGTTGCTGGTCCTAAAGAATTGGGAGGTTGCCCTGATGCAGATGGCGATGGCGTAGCTGATAAAGATGACCAATGTCCAAATGAGGCTGGCCCTAAAGAAAACGGAGGTTGCCCTTGGAAAGATAGTGATGGTGATGGCGTATTGGACAAAGATGACCAATGTCCTGATGTACCTGGTACAGTAGCTAACAACGGTTGCCCAGAAACTCCTACTGAAGAAATCATGAAGCAACTTAACGAGTACGCAAGAACTATCTTGTTCGATACTGGTAAGGCAACATTCAAGCAAGAGTCGCTTCAAACTTTGGCTTCAATGAATGCAATATTCAAAGAATATCCAAATGCTAACTTCTTTATCGATGGACACACTGATAGTGTAGGTGCTGAAAAATCTAACAAATTGCTGTCTGAAAGACGTGCAAACGCAGTTAGAGATTGGTTAATCGCCAACGGCATCGATCAAAGCAGATTGACTGCTCGTGGTTTCGGTGAAGAACAACCAATCGATTCTAACAAAACTGCTGCTGGTAGAGCCAACAACAGACGTGTTGAAGTAAAGCTTAAGTAATTAGGTTTTAAAATAAATACAAAAAACGCTCCGAAATTCGGAGCGTTTTTTATTTTTATGCCATGAGCAGTTTCTTACAAGAAGTCATAGAGGATCTACAGAAAAAAAATACAGATTTTTCTCAAACCACATTTGTTTTGCCAAGCAAAAGAGCCGGTGTGTTCTTGATGGACACGCTTGCCAAAAACCTCAACAGAACTATATTTGCTCCAAAAATTCTCTCTATCGAAGCATTGATCGAAACCATTTCGGGATTTCGATATGCCTCAAATACCGAATTGCTCTTTGAATTTTATGAGGCCTATCTTGAAACAACACCAAAGATCAACCAAGATACTTTTGAAGAGTTTTCAAAATGGGCGCCCCGGCTGCTACAGGACTTTAATGAAATAGACCGCCAATTGACTACTCCAGATGCCATTTTCGATTACCTGAAAGACATAAAACAACTTGAAAATTGGCAGCTGACAAAAGACAATATTACAGAATCCATTAAGAACTACCTAGCCTTTTGGAATCGCATTAAACCTTTATACCATGCTTTTAAAAACCGACTGACAGATAAAAAAAAGGGATATCAGGGCTTGGTATACAGGGAATCTGAATCGCAAATCGATGCGTATATCTCAAAAACCCAAAACCGTCACATATTTGTTGGCTTCAATGCCTTGACAAAAGCTGAAGAAAGTATCATCCAGAAAATGTTAATGGCAGGAGTAGCAAATGTTTATTGGGACATTGACACGTTGTTTATGGACAACCCTGTGCATGATGCTGCCTATTTTTTAAGGTCTTACAAAGAAAAATGGTCTTATTTTCAAAAGCATCCTTTTGATTGGGTCGGCTCTAATTATACTTCGAAAAAAATCATCCATGCCGTTGGCACACCCAAAAGTATCGGTCAAGCAAAATATGTGGGCGAGTTGCTCAAATCTGTAAAGGAACAAAACGGGACGCTTAACAACACTGCGGTTGTCCTTGCCGATGAAAATCTCCTGTCTCCTTTGCTCAACAGCTTTCCAGACGATGTGGATGGTGTCAACATCACAATGGGCTTGCCCTTAAAATCTGTTCCTCTTGCTTCCTTCTTTGATCGGCTTTTTGGCATGCACAAGTTGAAAAATAGTGCGTATTACCATAAAGACATCGAATTCCTCCTCACAAACCCATTCATTCGACCGTTATTCGACCACCATGAAAGCAACGTCGCAGAAAAAATTGTTGCTCATCTGCAGGACAACAATACGGCATATGCATCACACGCACAACTGAAAGAGCTTGGTCCAAGCCATATAGAAATCATAGATGCGCTTTTTGAAACTTGGGGCAATACATCAACGATTGCCATTGACCGTTGTATAAGTTTAATTTCCCTAATCAAAAACCAATTGGTAACAGATAAATCCAAAAACCTATTGGCTCTGGAATATCTATATCGCTTCAATACCTTGTTCAATGAATTGCGCACATTAAACGATGCATTTGCACACATACCAAACGTAGCTTCGGTGTCAGCGCTGTACAAGGAACTGCTAAAAAGCGAAACTCTGGACTTCAAAGGCGAACCTTTGGTTGGATTGCAAATCATGGGGATGCTTGAAACCCGGGTATTGGATTTTGATACCGTTATCTTCACTTCGGCTAACGAAGATATCCTTCCCGCCGGAAAAACAAGTAATTCCTTCATCCCGTTTGATGTAAAATTACAATACGGATTGCCTACATACAAAGAAAAAGACGCTGTTTACTCTTATCACTTTTACAGGCTCCTACAACGGGCAAAACATGTTTATATACTGTACAACACAGAACCAAATGTGCTTATCGGTGGCGAAAAGAGCCGTTTTATATCACAAATGGAGATAGAAGCATTGCACCCTATCAACCATTATATTGTTGCACCTGATGTACAGCCCACAAAACGTTGTCTTAGATCCATTAAGAAAACACCCGCCGTGATCGAAAAGATCAAAAAACTGGCCGAAAGAGGATTTTCTCCCTCGTCAATTACAAAATACATACGTAACCCCTTTGATTTTTATACTGAATACATTTTAGAAATCAAACAATTTGAGGAACTTGAAGAAACAGTGGCCGCCAACACCCTTGGAAATGTCATACACCAGACTCTTGAGGATTTCTACAGACCATTGAAAGGTAAAGTATTAGATTTGGACGCTCTGGAAGCCATGAAAACCTCCATCGAAACAACCGTAAAAACCCATTTTGCAAACAACTTTAAAAACGGTGATGTGACCAAGGGGAAAAACCTAATCGTGTTTGAAATAGCAAAGAGATATGTACTTAACTTTTTGAACAAAGAAACAGAAGCCATCAAAAACGGTGACCAGATAAAGATCATTGATGTTGAGAAGAAAGTTAATGCTTCGGTGCCCATACCCGAATTAGGCCACAAAGTGAACATAAAAGGTTCTGTGGATAGAATAGACGAATGTAACGGAGTGCGGAGGATTATCGATTACAAGACCGGCAAGGTAAACCAAAATCAGGTTTCTGTAAACGATTGGGACGACATTACCAAAGATTACAAAAAATACAGCAAGAGTTTTCAGGTGCTGGCTTATTGCTATATGCTCAACGACATGGAAGCATTTGACAAACCTGTAGAGGCAGGTGTCGTGTCGTTTAAAAACCTGAAAGACACTCCTTTTATCCGATTTACAAAAAAAGGCAAAGCGGCAAAAGACGCGTTAACAGACAATCTGGTTACAAAAGAAACCCTATCGGAATTTGCCAAACAACTCCAAAAAATCATCAAGGAAATTTGTGACCCCGAAATCGATTTTGTAGAAAAAATTCCGGAATGAGTTTAATACTGTAGCGGAATGTTGTCGATTAAGGCGTTCAGAATTTAAATGCAACATGCCGTCTTTTGGGGGCGCAAAATGATGGCGAAAATGGATGGCGTAACACAACATTGAATCTGCAAGAAAGTAGTTAAAAAATATTGGATTCAATACTCAAAGTAACGATTATTGCTGGGAAAATTGGAATTTTGAGTTGGAAATCAATTTATAAATAGCTCTGAAGGGCGGAAAAAGGAACACAAAATTTGATGGTGCTATAGGAATTTTGCTTGGCATATTTGTCGCAATGTGAATGTGAAATATTAATCATCAATGCCTTCTATTTATTGAACATCAATGGAATAAAATATTTGGGTTTTATGGAGACTACAGGTAAATTGTAAAAAAACCTGAATAAACACAAATATTGCTTACGCTTCACTCCACAAAAAAACCATTGCAAGGTATTTTACAAAATCGCTTTTACCTCACTTGCCAGCAGCTCGTCATTATCGTGTAACGCCATATCAATAAACGCATTAACTGCTTCGTTGCGTTGTAAACCGTTGTCAAGCAATACACCAAGTGTTATGGCAACGGCAATGCGTGTGCCTACCTTCTTTGCCGCGGTATTAAACAATGGTTCCAACTCGTCATAGCGCACTTGGTGAGCAAGCTGTTGTATTTCTCCTTTAGCTTTTTGCTGCTTTTCAGCAGGAAGATTGGTGTATTTTTTGCCCAATTGCAGAATGATGTCAATGGCTTTTTTGTTGCCTTGTTGCAATTGCGGTTGAGGTTGCGGTGCTTCAGTTTGTTGTGATTGCTTTTCCCAGGAATCCCGCAATCCCACAGTTTTGTTGAATATTATACGTGATGGGGTTGTGTCCTCGTCCACACAAAAATAACCCAATCGCTGAAATTGGAACCGCTCGCCCACCTTTGCATCCTGCAAACTTGGCTCAATATATGCGGTTACCACTTTTAGGGATTCAGGGTTTAAAAATTCCATGAAGTCCTTGTCGTCGTGAGTGTCTGGAGCTTCGTCGAAGAACAAACGGTCGTAAATCCTGATTTCGGCTTGCCGCGCATGCTTCACCGAAACCCAATGTAGGGTGCCTTTTACCTTTCGCAAACTGGCCTCGGTACCGCTACCGCTTAAACTATCGGTATCGTAACTGCAATGGATTTCGGTAATTTTGCCGTCAGCGTCTTTTACAACGCTTTCACCCTTAATGATGTAAGCGTTTTTCAGTCGCACTTCACGGCCAAGGCTCAAACGGAAATATTTACTGTTGGCCTGTTCTTGAAAATCTTCTCTTTCAATATACAACACTTTAGAAAACGGTACATTTCTGTTGCCGGTATCATCAGGGCTTTCTATCTGTTCAGCGGGTAAGTTTTCGGCATGGAGCCACTCTTCTTTATCGTCGGGATAATTTGTAATGACCAACTTTACGGGATCGAGGACTGCCATGACACGAGGTGCGGTTTTATTCAAATCTTCACGGATACAAAATTCCAAAAGTGCAACATCAATAACGTTGTCACGTTTTGCCACTCCCACGGTTTCTACAAATTTTCTGATGGCGGCTGGGGTATAGCCACGACGACGCAAACCCGAAATGGTGGGCATCCGAGGGTCGTCCCAGCCACTTACCACGCCATCTTCGACCAACTTAAGCAATTTGCGTTTGCTCATGATCGTATAACTCAAATTGAGCCTGGCAAACTCACGTTGTTTGGGACGCATCTGGCCGTTTACGACAATTTGGTCAAGAAACCAATCATAAAGCTCCCTGTGCGGTTTAAATTCAAGCGAACACAGGCTGTGCGAAATGCTTTCGATATAATCGCATTCACCGTGCGCCCAGTCGTACATCGGATAGACGCACCAATCGTTACCCGTCCTGTGATGGTGCTTTTTTAGAATACGGTACATGATGGGATCGCGCATGAGCATATTGGGATGGGCCATATCTATCTTTGCTCTCAAAACGTGCGAACCTTCTTCAAATTCGCCGTTTTTCATTCGCTCAAACAGATCAAGATTTTCGGCAACGGAGCGGTTTCTGTAAGGACCGTCAACTCCCGGTTGTGTAGGCGTGCCTTTCTGTTCTGCCATGGACTCTGACGATTGCGAATCTACATAGGCTTTGCCTTCCTTGATGAATTGTACCGCCCAGTCGTACAACTGCTGGAAATAATCGGAAGAATAGAGCTCATTAGCCCATTGATAGCCCAGCCATGCCACGTCTTTCTTGATGGCATCTACATATTCCTGTTCTTCTTTAGCAGGATTCGTATCGTCAAATCGCAAATTTACAGGTGCTCCATATTTTTCACCAAGGCCAAAACTGATGCCAATGGCCTTTGTGTGGCCAATGTGAAGGTAGCCGTTGGGTTCGGGCGGAAAGCGAAAACGCAGATCGTTTCTCGGCATACCGTTTGCTAAATCTTCTTCAATGATGTGTTCAATGAAATTCAGTGGCTTGGAGTTCTCAAACATTTTTTTTTGGAATAAAAAGCAAAGTTATTAAAATATAAGAAATTTGAAGTTGAAATTTGAAGTTGAAATTGAGCTTGCCAAAATCGCCAGAAACAAAAAAAAAATTCACTTACAAACTTTTGGATTGGCAAAGAAAAGATAGATTGGATATAGTTCACTACTTTTGTGAAAAATCCAATTGTTTTGGGAGCAATAAAAGTTGAAAACATCAGGGTTTTTGCCTACCACGGATGCCTTGCCGAAGAAACCAAAATTGGCAGCGATTACCGTGTGGACCTAAAAGTAAAAGCCAATCTACACCCGTCTTCGGCGACGGACAACCTGAAAGACACTGTCGATTATGTCCTGCTTAACAGAATAGTGAAGGAGGAAATGGCAAAGCCTTCGCATTTGCTCGAAACCGTTGCCAAGCGTATCCTTGACAGGATCTTTGGCGAAAACACCTTGATAAATAGTGCCACGGTTTGGGTCAGCAAGTGCAACCCACCCATTGGGGGCGACGTTGAAAAGGTTACTATAAAAATGTCCGAAAACCGAAAAAAAGACTTGTAGCTGTTGAATTTTTTTTACATTTGCCGTTCAAATCACGGTGTCGTGGCCGAGTGGCTAGGCTCAGCTCTGCAAAAGCTGCTACAGCGGTTCGAATCCGCTCGACACCTCAAAAAGCCCACAATGCGTATTGTGGGCTTTTTTGTTACTGCTTTTTTTGAGGTGGAATTAGTTAGTATAAGCTGCCATACCGATAATCACATCCCGACTTACTGTTGTCATTTCTGCTAATGGTTTAGGCTCAAAAACACAATTTACCCTTCCTGTTTTTGACATTCTACGCCATGGATTCTTAAGTCATTGCATGATTAATATAAATATATCATAATGAAATGCTTATGTCGGGCAGCAACACCGGTCATCGTTAAAATCTGCATTTCATTCCCTATAACTTAATGTCATCGAAAAAACATGCAGTTGGACACTAAAAACATTCAAATTAACTCATAATGCATTAATTTGTAACTCATAACGCTATTATTTCAACAAAACTAATCATGAAATTTTTACTTAAAAAAAGTAGAATACCTTATCTTATTGCGGGTATTTCGATATTCTTTGTTTTGGCAGCCACGCCATATTATTTGGGTTCAGGTCTCACACAACCCGAACCTATTGGCGCATTCTTAAACGGAAATTTTCCGGATGTTACACCTACGGCACAGCCATACAGGCAGGCTTTTCCCAACCTAACGTTTAATTCGCCATTAACTTTTGCGCATATTCCCAATACCGACGTGCTGATTGTGGGTCAGCGAAATGGTGAAATATTCTGGTTTCACAATGACGAATCCATAACCACAAAAAACTTGATGGCAGATTTAACGGACAGGGTGGGCGTCGTCTGGGATGGCGGTTTCTTGGGTTTGGCTGTCCATCCCAATTTTGGCACACCGGGCTACAATTATATCTATACCTACTACACCTCTAAAGATTCAAACGGCAATGATTTCCCGAACAACTTTATAACCGGTTTTGGATGCAATAGGGAAGATTATTGGGGAAATTTCACATACCTCCGGCGTTACGAAGTGGATCCGGTAACCTATACGCTCAACCCCAATTCTGAACTTACCATGATAAAAATAAGGATGTTTAGCTGTACGCACCGAGGTGGAGCGATAGATTTTGGTGATGATGGCTTTTTGTACATAACCACAGGAGACCAGTCTGCATATAGCAAATCCCAAAACATAGAAAGTAATTTTGATGGCGGTGTTTTAAGAATTGATGTCGATCAAGATCCAACAAAGAGCCATGCAGCCATTAGAAGGTTAGAAAATGGCCGGTTTAGTGATGAATTATCCGGTGTTGGATACGGCATTCCCAATGATAATCCTTTTTTAAGTCCTTCCGGAGATATTTTTGAAGAATACTATTCCATTGGCCATAGAAATCCGCACAGATTGTCAAAGGACGCTCTAACAGGTGTTTTCTATATTGGTGAGGTGGGCGAAAACACACATGAAGAAATAAATGTTCTAAAAAAGGGCAAAAATTACGGATGGCCGGTTTTTGAAGGTTATGCCAACGGACCCGGAGCATACTGTACAACAATGTATAACAACATGCCGCATGAAGGCCCATTGGTTGCTTTCCCTCGTGCTGATGCCAATACCCTTATGGGAGGCTTTGTATATCGCGGCTCTGAAATGCCAGAATATTACGGCAAATATATTTGTGCCGATTATGGTGTGGGCGAAGAAATATGGGCGGTTGATATTAGCAATGGAACTTACGAGCTAATTACTTATTTTACCCCTACGGATATTATTTCTTTTGGCCAAGACAATGAAAATGAACTTTATCTGTTGGCACAGGGAGATAACGTCCATTTATACAAAATGACCCAGATTGAGGAGAATCCGGCTGCCAATGCTCCCCAACTGCTTTCGCAGACAGGGGCATTTCAAGATTTGCAAACCTTAACCCCAACTACAGGTCTTATCCCTTATGATTTGATTGAGTCTTTTTGGTCAGATGGCGCAGAGAAAAAAAGATGGTTGGCCATACCCAATGATGGCACGCACAATACACCCGAGGAAAAAATCGTGTTTTCTGAAAATGGTGATTGGGAGTTCCCTGTAGGTTCCGTACTCGTAAAGCATTTTGAAATGCCCATAGACGAAAACAACCCCGCCCTTACAAAACGTTTAGAAACCCGTTTTTCCGTAAAAGGCAGCAATGGCCACTTTTATTTTTTGACCTACAAATGGAATGAGGCACAAACCGATGCCGTCTTGTTGGAATCCAGAGTAAATGAAACCATTGAAATAGCCAAGGCAGACGGTTCTACCTACCATCAAACCTGGACCTATCCGGGAGTCCAAGATTGTATCTCTTGCCACAATCCTGCCACCAAAGGTACCCTTGGGCCAAGAACCAGAAATCTAAACTCGGATTTTCTCTATCCACAAACCTCTATTACGGCAAATCAGTTGGTAACGTTGAGCTATTTGGGCATTCTGGACGAAACAATAGACGACAACACAACCCAAACCTATCAAACCCACAAAGCTCTTGACGATCCCAACGCAACACTTGATGAAAAAGCAAGATCGTATTTGGACAATAATTGTGCTTATTGCCACAGGCCGGGAGGAACTGGAGAACGGGCACAGTTCGACCTAAGGCTTATAAACAGCTTGGTTGAAACGGGCTTGATGTATGCCACGGCCAACACGCCTTTGGGAATCCCCGGCGAAAGAATAGTGAAAGCCGGCGATGCATCAAAATCAATTCTTTTCCACAGAACCGAAAGTGTGGATCAAACCATAGCCATGCCGCCCATAGCAAAAAATGAGGTAGACCAACTTGGGGTCGATCTTATTGAAGAATGGATAAACCAACTCGATCCCAACTATGAGGACCCAAACATAATTCCTTCAACGTACACCATTACAAACGTAGGAAGCGGATTGAAAATGGATATTTCCGGAGCATCACAAGCCAATTATGCCGATGTCATACAATGGCAAACCCACAACGGTACAAATCAACAATTTATAGTGGCTCCCGCAGGAGATAATTATTATACGATAAAAGCCGTTCACAGCAACAAAAACATAGATGTTGAAGGCCAAGGACAAGCACCCGGAACCAATGTTATTCAGTACCAGACAAATGGTACTGCTGCACAATTGTTCGCTTTAGAATCTCTCGGCAATAACCAATATGCAATAAAATCTAAAGCCAACAACCTCTATTTGGGCATACAGAACAATTCTACAAACAATGGTGCCAGCGTAAAAACCTACAACAATGATGGAACCGATTTTTTTAAATGGACTTTTACAGATCTATTGGCTGTCCCAGCCACAGGAATTGCCCTATATCCGGAATCTGCAACAATGTTTATCGATGATATCATGGCACTAACAGCCACGATATTGCCAAATAACGCCAGCAACAAAGGTGTTTCTTGGACATCTGCTGACGAAACCATCGCAACGGTTGACGTACACGGCAGGGTTACTGCTATTTCTGATGGCACGGTTATTATAACTGCAACTACTATTGATGGTGGGTTTACAGATACTACTGAAATAACCGTTCTCTCAAATTACTGTAACGGAACTATTGTAGACCACACCAACCCTGTGGGTTCCGGAACCATTCTCGCCAGCGGAGAATTGAGCGAATCTGAAAATAGGCACAAAGCTTTTGACAACAAAAAAACCTACAACAATTTTAGCAAATGGGTTGACGACTCCGGTGTGCCAAGCGTGAGCAACCCAAGCTTTATCTCTATAGAGTTTGACAACCCACAATTTGTGAACAAATTGGTAATTACCAGTGCAAACGATTTTAGTGAAAGAGACCCAGAAAATTTCAGGATATTAGGTTCTAACGATGGCAATAGCTTTACAGAGCTCGCCACCTGGTCAGGTGAAAAATTTCCCGACCGCTACCAATCAAGGGCTTTTGTGTTTGTTAACACCACCGCCTACAAAACCTATAAGTTGGAAATCACCAAAAACCTCAACAACGTGGCTTTGACACAATTGGCAGAAATAGAGTTAAAAGGTTGCGACGGATTTATTGAAGGTATAGACTATGTTTACGACAGTACTAACGGCTGGTCGCCAAACGATCCAAACGGCGTTTCTTATACAGAAGACACGATTACTGTCAATGATGGCGAAGTTGTTTTTTCAACATCTACTATCTGTAAGGATTTGACCATAAATCCCGGTTCAGCGGTAACCATAAATCCCGGTGTAACATTAACCACCGAAAACACGACCCTAAATTCAACATCGCAATTATATTCCAGTTTGATTGTTGATGGCACTCTTAACGGCACCGTGAAATACAAACGTTATGTAAATGCAAATGACGGAGGAAACGATCTGATTGCACCACCCTTATCCGGAGAATCATGGACAGACTTTTTACTGTCGGATACCAATGCCTCGGACATTTACAACGACGGAAACAACAATCCACGAAGATTTCTGTTTGGACCTTTTGATAAAACTATAGATGATTATGTCCTCTATACAGATGCGCTTTCTACTACATTGGTTTCAGGTACCGGCTATAGAGTGGCTACGGTTTCGGGCACAACATTAACGTTTACGGGCGAAATCCCAACGGGAACACATCAAGTAAACATATTAAACACAGGAGCTAACTACCCGGACTGGAACCTAATCGGAAACCCTTATCCATCATATATCGATATGGAAATGTTCTTAAATTATGTTATAGATCCAAATACAAACCCGGTCACCACCAACTTGAGTATCCTTGAGAACATTTCTGGCATATATGGATATGCAGGAAATGGCACATCCAACAAATGGACTGTCATTACATTGGCAAATGCATCACAACAACTCATGACGCCGGGCCAAGGCTTCTTTGTAGCCGCAAACGCTGCTTATGTTGATGCTTATGATATTGTTTTTCATCCCTCAATGAGAACGCACGGTACCGATGACGATTTTATTGTCGGCAGAAACTCAAGTCCATTAATCTATTTGAAACTTAAAGCGAGTACAAGCAACATGGATTATGGCACAGAGTTTTATTTTAACGAAAATGCATCAGTGGGAAATGATAATGGCTATGACGGCAAAATTTTAGGAAATGTTGCCCCAAATTTTGCTATTTATTCGCACCTTGTGGAAGACAATACCGGTCTGCCAATTGCTTTGCAAGCATTAAATCCGTCAGATTTGATAAACACAGTGGTTCCGCTTGGAGTGAATGCAAACCAAAGCGAACAATTGACCTTTAGTATTAGCGAAAGCACTTTACCAAGTGATATTGAAGTGTATCTGGAAGATACAGTAGAAAACACGGTGACATTGCTCAATGTCGAAAACTACACATTAACCCCCAATGTGCCGCTGCACGGCGTAGGTCGTTTTTATCTTCGCTTTTCATCTTCAACCCTTTCAGTTTCAAACAATGAGATGGACGGCTTAAGTATTTATACAACCTTTACGCCAAAATCATTGGTGATAAAAGGCACATTGCCTGTTGGAGCATCAATTAGTTTATATGACATCCATGGTCGCACGATATTTACCATGCCTTTGGCAGAGCATAGGATAATGAGCACGATTGATATTTCGTTTATAGAAACCGGAATATATTTTGCTAAGGTATCTAATGGTGTCAATAGCAAAACAAAACGGGTAATCATTAAGTAAAATGCAATATCGTTCCTATTATAAACACCCTATAGAAAACTAATGAACTGCAAAGTAAGGATATGAAATAAATCAAGGACGGCCATTGATATCGTTTTGGGACGGTCATGCTATGGTTTCCAATTATTTGGAGAAATTTGATAAAAAGTATTTCAAGTACCGATAATACGGTTCCGCTGCCCCGTGGAACCGTCTTCCTTTACGGCAAACCCTTGTTGCCGAGCATTGTATTGCAATGCAAAAAATTTGTTATAGGCATGAAATGCCACACTTCATTTCACTTCAAAAAAAGGTTTACGGCAAACATTAATAATTAATCTTATCTTTACATCCCAAAAAGAACCATTAATCGTCATTCGCCGGGTTACGTGCGGATTTTATATATAAAATTACTATGGGTTGCAATAGCTGCTCAACCGAAAAAGGAGGCCAGCCCCGTGGCTGTAAGAACAATGGCACTTGTGGCACCGACAGCTGTAACAAGTTAACGGTCTTCGACTGGTTATCCAATATGTCACTTCCACAGGGCCAAGAGCCTTTTTTGGGTGTCGAGGTTCGTTTTAAGAACGGCAGGAAACAATACTACACAAACAATGAAAAACTCCCTTTGAACATTGGTGACCTTGTGGCAACACAGGCACAAGCAGGACATGATATCGGTATGGTAACCCTAACCGGAGAGCTGGTAAAAATACAGATGAAGCGCAAAAAAATAGACATCAACAACGCCGAAGAAGTATTGAAAATATACCGCAAAGCTACCAAACGCGACATCGAAGTCTGGACTGAAGCACGAGAAAAAGAAGAGCCAATGAAAGTCAAAGCGCGCCAATTTGCCATTCATTTGAGACTGCAAATGAAAATATCCGACATTGAGTTTCAGGGCGACGGCAGCAAGGCCACTTTTTATTACACTGCGGAAGACCGAGTAGATTTCAGGGAATTGATAAAACTGTTCGCAAGAGAATTCAAGACACGCATTGAGATGAAGCAAGTAGGCTTTAGGCAAGAGGCCTCCAGACTTGGCGGCATCGGCTCATGTGGACGTGAACTCTGCTGTTCCACATGGCTCACAGATTTTAGAAGCGTCAGTACTTCGGCCGCAAGATACCAGCAATTGTCATTGAACCCGTTAAAACTAGCCGGCCAATGCGGAAAACTGAAGTGCTGTCTCAACTACGAGCTAGACACCTATCTGGACGCACTAAAAGATTTCCCGAGAACCGACACCAAACTTTACACTGAAAAAGGAACCGCAATATGCCAAAAAACAGATATTTTCAAAGGCCATATGTGGTTTGCCTATGAAGGTGAATGGATGAACTGGCACAAACTTACTACCGCCCAAGTACAAGAAATCATTGAGCGCAACAAAAAGAAGGAAAAAGTGCCGAGCGTAGAAGAATATGCTTCTGAACTGATAGACGAAGTGGTTGCAGATTTTGAAAACGTTGTCGGACAAGACAGCTTGACCAGATTTGACACACCAAAACGAAGGAACAAACGCAGAAAGGGCAAAGCCCCACAACCTAAAAAAGAAGCCGAAACGGTACAACGGCAAGAACCCAAACCAAAAAAGAAATGGCAGCAACGCCCACCAAAGCACAACAAGAACAATGACAAAAAATAAACCTTTTTTTCTTTTGTTTTTTATTTTGCTCTTGTTGCTCTCTTGTGACACAGACAGGGTTTTTGATGACTACCGATCCATCCACGGCGCATGGGATAAAGACGATCCGGCAACATTCAATTATACCACGTCCGATACCCTTCGCCCCTACAATCTGTTCATTAACATCAGGAATACAAACACTTACAAGTTCAGCAATCTTTTTTTGATTGTAGAAATGCAATATCCCCACGGCAAAACCATAAAAGACACACTGGAATACCAAATGGCAAAACCCAATGGCGAACTTTTGGGCCAAGGTTTTACGGACATCAAAGAAAACAAATTATGGTATAAAGGCCACGACAAACCCTTTGTATTCAGCGAAAAAGGGAACTATGAAATCAAAATAAGGCATGCCATGCGTAATAATGGACAGGTAAACGGCGTTGATAAGCTTGAAGGCATTACCGATGTTGGGTTTAGAATAGAAAACAAAAACAAATAACGTGACACTATGGCAAAAAAGAAAGTTGCGCCCCTGAATTTTTCAAAATATATCCGTTGGTTTTGGATATTGTTTTTGAGCGGTGTCTTGTTTGTCGCTTTGTTGTTCCTGCTCGCTTCTTGGGGCGCTTTTGGTGAAATGCCCGACCACACGGTTTTGGAAAACCCAAAAACCAACCTCGCCACCGAGATTATCTCCTCCGACGGGAAAACACTGGGAAAATTTTACCTGAATGATAACCGAACCCCAGTGGACTATAACGAATTGCCCCAAGATCTGGTAAACGCACTGATTGCCACTGAAGATACTCGCTTTCACAACCATTCGGGCATAGATGCCAGAGGTACCTTGAGGGCTATTTTTAAACTTGGTGGCGGAGGTGGTGCAAGTACCATTTCGCAACAATTGGCCAAACAGCTCTTTCATGGCGAAGGTTCAAAAAACATAGTCGAAAGAAGCCTTCAGAAACTAAAGGAATGGATCATTGCCATTCGCTTGGAGCGGCAATACACCAAAGAAGAAATCATCGCCATGTACTTCAACATCTACGATTTTGGAAACAACGCCGATGGTATCCGTAGTGCTTCCAGTATTTATTTTGACAAAGAACCAAACGAACTCGACCTTAAAGAATCTGCCATGTTAGTAGGGATGTTCAAAAATTCATCGTTATACAACCCCAGACCACATCGCAATCCCGAAGGCACCAAAAACAGGCGAAACGTGGTCTTGGCACAAATGGAAAAATACGATTATATAACTAAAGCAGTTAAAGATTCGATACAAAAATTGGAATTGGGCCTGCATTACTCACCCCAGTCGCACCGCGAAGGCACAGCCACTTATTTCAGGGAATATCTCAAAGGGTTTATGAAAGACTGGATCGAGCAAAACCCCAAGCCCGATGGGACTAAATACAACCTCTATAACAGTGGTTTGAAAATCTTTACGACCATCGATTCAAGGATGCAGAAATATGCAGAAGATGCCGTTGAAAAGCACATGGCAAGACTACAAGCCGAATTTTTCCATCAAAACACGCCCGAACGCAATAAAACCGCTCCTTTTTTGGGGCTTACAAACGAAGAGATCACAAAACTCCTCAACCAAAGCATGCGACAGTCTGAACGTTGGAGGGTCATGAAACTAAACGGCAAATCCGATAAAGAAATCATTGCCTCGTTTGACATACCCGTGCCAATGACCATTTTCTCATGGAAAGGCGAGATAGACACAATTATGAAGCCCGCCGATTCTATGCGTTATTACAAAATGTTTTTGCATACCGGCTTGATGTCCATGGAGCCACAAACGGGTCACGTCAAAGCTTGGGTGGGCGGTATCAACATGAAACACTTTCAGTACGACCACGTCAAGCAAGGCAAACGGCAAGTAGGTTCTACATTCAAACCATTTGTCTATGCCACAGCCATTGACCAGTTGCACCTTTCACCTTGCGACACGTTCCCCAACACCCCAATTACCATAGAAGCCTTGAAATTTGGCAACCCCCTACCGTGGACGGCCAAAAACTCTGATGGCAAATACGGAGGCTTCAGGACACTAAAAAGCGCATTGGCAAATTCCATCAACACCATTACGGCACGTTTGATGGACAAAATCGGTCCCGAACCCGTTGTGGACATGGCCCGAAACCTTGGGATACAATCCGATATCCCGGCCGTGCCAGCCATCGCCCTCGGAACACCAGACTTGAGCGTTTATGAAATGGTTGCAGCTTACGCTACTTTTGCAAATAAAGGAGTTTATAACGAACCTGTTATGGTCACCCGCATCGAAGACAAAAACGGTACGTTACTTTACCAGTTTACGCCAAAGACCAAAGATGTGTTGAGCGAAGAAGTTGCCTACGTGACCGTCAACCTAATGGAAGGTGTGACCGAAAGCGGCTCTGGGGCACGATTAAGAAGAACAGGCGAGGCATCGGGCGTATATAAAGAAATCATAACAGGTTACCCATACGGATTTACAAATCCAATTGCGGGAAAAACCGGAACAACACAAAACCAAAGTGACGGATGGTTTATGGGTATGGTGCCAAACCTGGTCACGGGCGTTTGGGTAGGTGCAGAAGACAGAGCAGCGCATTTTAAAACCATTACTTATGGCCAAGGCGCCTCCATGGCCTTGCCTATCTGGGGCGTTTATATGAAAAGTTGCTATGCCGACAAAACATTGGATGTGTCGTCATCCGCTTTTGAAGTGCCCAAACAACTATCCATAAACGTCGATTGCAGCAAGACGACCACTCAACCCACTACCGATACCGAAGGATTTATAGACGATTTTTTTTAAACCAAATCCATATACGATACAAAAGCCGATTCAAATAGTTTGGATTGGCTTTTTATTTTTGTATTTTTCAGACTCAAAACCAATTACTGGGCCATTGGGTTATCGACACATTTAAATGTCGGAAAAACAAATAATTAGGCAATATTAGCAAGGTGTTGACCAAATAACCGAAATACAAACCGAACAAAACTATTTCTAATGATCAACAAAAAAGTAAACAATGTAAAAGAAGCAATGCAAGGTGTTGAAAGCGGCATGACCCTGATGCTTGGCGGTTTCGGGCTATGCGGCATTCCCGAAAACGCCATCAAAGCTTTGGTGGAAATGAACGTCAACGGCCTTACCTGTATATCCAACAATGCCGGCGTGGACGATTTTGGATTGGGAATGTTGTTACAAAAACGCCAGATCAAAAAAATGATATCATCGTATGTGGGCGAAAATGATGAATTTGAACGCCAGATGTTGAACGGCGAACTCGATGTAGAACTTGTACCGCAGGGAACGCTTGTGGAACGTTGTAGAGCGGCACAATCTGGGTTTCCTGCATTTTTTACACCTGCAGGTTATGGTACAGAAGTCGCTGAAGGCAAAGAAACCAGAGAATTTAACGGCAAAATGTACGTACTTGAAAAAGCTTTTGAGGCCGATTTTTCCTTTGTTAAAGCATGGAAAGGTGATGAGGCGGGCAACCTCATTTTTAAAGGTACCGCAAGAAATTTCAACCCAGCCATGTGCGGTTCTGCAAAGATTACCGTAGCAGAAGTCGAAGAGCTTTTGCCTGCGGGAAGCCTGGATCCTAATCAAATCCATATACCCGGGATTTTTATCCAGAGAATTTTTCAGGGAAATAACTACGAAAAGCGAATAGAACAACGTACCGTTAGAAAAAGAGATTGATATGTTAGACAAAATTGGAATAGCAAAACGCATCGCAAAAGAAGTCAAAGACGGCTATTATGTAAATCTGGGCATAGGTATCCCAACACTGGTCGCCAACTATGTCAGAGATGATATACAGGTGGAATTCCAAAGCGAAAACGGCGTATTGGGCATGGGCCCATTCCCCTATGAAGGCGAAGAAGACGCAGACCTTATCAATGCCGGCAAACAGACTATTACTACATTGCCCGGCGCCAGTTTTTTTGATTCATCGCTGAGTTTTTCTATGATTCGGGGCAAGCACGTACACCTCACCATACTTGGCGCAATGGAAGTTTCAGAAAAAGGAGATATCGCCAACTGGAAAATTCCCGGGAAAATGGTAAAAGGTATGGGCGGAGCCATGGATCTGGTAGCGAGTGCAGAAAACATCATCGTGGCGATGATGCACACCAATAAAGAAGGTGAATCAAAACTTTTGAAACAATGCTCGTTGCCTTTAACCGGTGTGGGTTGTGTCAAAAAAATTGTGAGCAACCTAGCTGTTATAGAGGTAACCGATAAAGGCTTCAAACTGTTGGAACGCGCACCGGGCGTACAGGTTGAAGACATCATCAAAGCGACCGAAGGCACGTTGATTGTGGAAGGAGATATTCCCGAAATGATCTTGTAAGAACACGTATAAATATTATCGTAAAAGCTGCCACAACGGTAGCTTTTTTGGTTTTATGGGCACAATGAAATCAATAAAAATTTGTAAGAAAATACATAATATATCGATTAAAAAGTTAAAAAAACATGCATTTCATCGATTTTAATGGTATTTTGACTGATATTTAAAAAATTAATTTCATATTTACAAAACCAAATCTAAACAACCAAATTTACCATAAACCTAACTTATGAACGCCCCAAATCTACCATGAACCAACCTACAAAATCACCCTGGATCGCCATAAGATTGGATTTATGATCAAGCCCCAAATCTATCATAAATTTTAACCCATGAATGCAGCCCCTAACCAACCCAAACTCGCTCTTTTTGAAAGTAAACTAGTAGAAAGCTTTCAGAATACTTTGAAATTGATCAGAGGAATTTTCATGTTGACCAAAAAAATATTCATGCTATAACCCTTTGGGTATGGCATGAATTAATTTTTTGGTGTAGTTGCTTTTCGGATCGGCATAAATTATATCGGCGTCACCCATTTCCTCAATTTTGCCCTTGTGCATGACCACGAGCCTATCTGACATGTATTTTACAACGGCCAGGTCGTGTGAAATGAAAATATAGGTAAAACCAAAATTTTCCTTTAGATCGTTCAACAGGTTCAATACTTGTGCCTGCACAGAAATGTCCAAGGCCGATACAGATTCGTCGCAAACTATCAGTTTGGGCCGCAAAGCTATGGCCCGTGCAATCCCGATGCGCTGGCGTTGTCCACCTGAAAACTCGTGCGGATAACGGTCAAAGGCATTTTCATCCAAACCGACTTTTTGGAGCAAATCGAGTACCATTTGTTTCCGATCTTCGCCAGAAACTCCTATTTTGTGTACTTTCATGGGTTCCATAATGGCCTTGCCAACGGGTATTCGGGGGTTGAGCGATGCATATGGATCCTGAAAAATGATTTGGATATCCTTTCTCAATTGGCGTATGGCCCCCGGTTTCAGGAGTGCAATATCGTTGCCTCGGTACAGGATTTGCCCGGATGTGGCTTTGTCGAGTTGTAGTATCACATTGGAAAGCGTCGATTTTCCGCAGCCAGACTCGCCCACCAATCCCAATGTTTCACCCTCATATAGTTTGAAACTCACATCGTCCACAGCTTTGAAAGATGCCGATTTGCCAAACCAAGCGGTTTTAGAAAAGTAGGTTTTATCCACATTAATGACTTCCAGTAGAGGTGGTTTTGAGTACAGGTTTTCATGTTTAAAATGGCGCAGTTTAGTTGTTATGACCTCGGAACGCTCTATATTATCCATAAAGTCATTGATAGTGGGCAAACGTTTTAGCCTTACGTCCAATGACGGTTTAGAACCCAACAAAGCTTTTGTGTAGGTGTGTTGTGGTAGGTGGAAAATATCACGGACCGTTCCTTGTTCTACAATTTTGCCTTTGTACATCACCAAAACCCTATCCGCAATTTCAGAGACCAAAGCAAGGTCGTGCGAAATGAAAATAACACTCATTTTTTCGTCTGCCTGAAGTTGTTTGAGCAGTGTGATGATTTCGTTTTGAACCGTAACGTCCAAAGCCGTGGTAGGTTCATCGGCAATCAAAATTTTTGGTTTACAGGCTATTGCCATGGCAATCATGACGCGCTGCTTTTGTCCCCCCGAAATTTCATGTGGATAGGCATCAAAAACACGTTTAGGCAATGGCAGTTTTACTTTTTCAAAAAGCAATAAGGTTTCCTTTTTTGCTTCGGCGTCTGAAAAGGATGTGTGCTGAAGCAAAATTTCCTGAACCTGCCTGCCACAAGTCATTGACGGATTGAGTGAACTCATCGGTTCCTGGAAAATCATGGAAATGGCGTTGCCTCTGATTTTTCGAAGCGCTTTGGGCTCAAGTTCGAGTAAATTTTCCCCCATAAACGTTATGGTTCCATTGGTAATTTTCAATGTGCTCTTGGGCAACAAGCCCAAAATGGCGAGCGTTGACACAGACTTTCCTGAACCAGATTCGCCAACGATGCCCAAAATTTCGTTTTGATCCAAATGATAGGAAATGTTGCGTACAACCTTCATTTCTGTACCCCCGGAAATAATTGAAATTGAGAGGTTTTCAATATTTAGGATTGTTCCCTTTTTCATGTTCTAAAAGTAGACATTTTATTCAGTAATTGAATTATTAATCCATTTGACAAAAATAATTTTTAGAAACACACAGAATTTTGAGTGTTTTATGGGTTAATTTCTATAAATTCTGTTAAATTCGCAGAGGCCCCTAATTAAGGATGGTTCAGAAAAAAATTATCAAAAAAATGATTTGAGCCCTGCTCCAATTTATTTTGTATTTTAAACAAACACCTATATCCCCTATGATTAAGTATTACAAAAAATCAGGAT